>QFCS01004858.1_pt1 | contig 276205 bp, 252 predicted proteins | sample 3576561 | NCBI WGS metagenome assembly QFCS01 | reverse complement strand
TCGCGCCCCCGGTATTCGCCCCACCTCAAAAGCCACGCGGCCGGCCGCCGAAAAATCCTCAATTCGCCATGTCGCCGACGTCGGCATAACTGGGGAATTTTACTTCGGCGCTTTTGAGGAAAATTCGCGCGGCATTGACAGGCCTTTCCGACGATCTTCATGCTCGGAGCGGTGTTCCTGGCGGGATCCGTGCGAAAATCGAGATAGACGATCGGGATATCGGCCTTTGCAAATGCGGCTTCTATCTCTTCCGGCACACCGCCCCCGAATACGGGCGCGATCAGGAGATCGGGCTTGAGCTCCAGGGCCTTCTCGATTGAAAAGGTTCGTGTCCAGATGTTGCCCAGACGCGGTTTCCCTACGAGATCGCGCGGAGCGTCGGATCCCGCCCCGCCTTGCGTAAGACCGACGCCGACGACAAGATCGGCCGCACCCTGTTTCAGCAGGGCAAGCGCCTGATAGTCCCCCGACATTGCGAGTATGATGCGCTTTGCCGGGGCAGGCAGGTCGACCCTGCGGCCTTTGATGTCGGTAAGCTCCACCTGGGCAAACGCGCCCGACGCCCAACCGAGGACGGTGAAAGCCATACCGATGATCAACAAGATCACCTTATGATGTATCGCATGAAGGCGAATGCCGCGCCCTGGCCTGCACCGCATGCCCTTCACCATCTGTAGGTCAAGGTCGCCAGTGCCGAACGCCCTTCCCCATAATAGCAACCGAAGACAAAGGCGTTGACGCAGTTAACCCTCGTATCATTCGTCACGTTTGTGACGTTCACCCGTAGATTCAGCCCCTCCAGGTCGGGATTCTTCTTTCCGAAATCATAGGATGCGGAAAGATCGAGCTGCGTCGATGCCGCTGTTTTGAATACGTTTCCGCTTTCGCCGTAGAGATCACCCATGTAGCGCACCCCGGCGCCCAGGGAGAGGCCGTCGAGTGCGGTGTCCTCTTCGAACCTATAGTTGACCCAGAGCGAGGCCTGATGCTTTGGAACGAAGGGAAGCTGATTTCCCTGCCAATCATATTCAACACCATTGTATATGGTTGATTCATTGCTCTTCGTGATTTCGGATTTACTGTACGTGTACGACGCTATGAGGTCGACATTGTCGAATAGGGTCGCCTTGGCTTCCAGCTCGATACCTTTGATCCGCCCCTCGCCGGTCTGCACCTGATAATCCAGGTTGACCGGATCCGTGGTCGCCATGTTGGTTTTCGTGATGTCGAAGACGGACAGGCCAAGGAAGATCGGCGAACCTTCGGGCTGGTACTTGAGTCCGGCCTCGATCTGGGTCGCGCGTGTCGGTTCGAAGGCGTCCCCGGTAAAGGTGGTCCCGATGGTCGGCTGAAAGCTCGTTGCGTAGCTGACATAAGGCGACCAGCCGCCATCGAACAGGTAATTCAACCCGGCGCGCCCCGAGAATGCGTCGTCATTGCGACCCGTCCTCAAACCGTCCTCCTTGTTCAGGTAGTCGGTACTGGCCCAATCGTGGCGGCCGGACAGTGTCAGCAGCCAGCGCTCATAGCGCATCTGGTCTTGAACATAGATGCCAAACTGCTCGAGGCGCTGGTCATAGGCATCGCCGATCCTATACCCGAGCGGCGTGTACCCGTTGTAAACCGGATTGAATACATCGATTGGGTCTGGGGTATTGGTCCCGAATTGCAGCAGTTTTTCAACACGCGAGTTCTGATAATCGAGCCCGGCCAGAACCGTGTGATTGATGGATCCCGTGTCCACATTGAGTTTCACCTGATTATCAACTGCAAATGTCTTATTATCTACATCGAACATGGAAGCGCGCCGGTTGGCCGTCCGCTGGGTGCTGTCCGTCCATGTGCGGGCCGTGAGACCTTCGCTGTGCAAGTCAGAAAACCCATATTGAAGATTCTGCTTGAAGCTCACCACCTCGTTGAATCTATGCTCGAATTCATAACCGATCGTTCCGGATTCACGGTCGAAATCGTTGTAGCCTGGATCCCCCAGGAAGGTGCTGGTGGAAATGCGGCCGTTGGGATTTGACAGGAGCGTGCCTTCCGCCGGCAAGAAGCCTTGCGAGTCGCTCTTCGACTTCTGGTATGACGACAGAAATGTGAATGTCGTGTCCGCCGTCGGCTTCCACGTAAAGCTGGGGGCGATGAAGGCCCGCTCATCGCCCACATAGTCGATCTGCGTGTCCGTGATCCGCCCGAGGCCGGTAAGCCTGTAGAGAAAGGTGCCATCCTCTGTGACTGGCCCGCCGAAGTCGAACGCGGCCTGCTTGCGGGCATAGCTTCCCGTCTGCAATTGCACTTCCCCGAACGGAGTCTCGGTCGGTCGCTTGCTCACCAGGCTGAGAGCGCCGCCGGCCGATAATTGCCCGTACAGGGCAGATGCAGATCCGCGCAGAACCTCGATACGCTCGAGCCCATACGGCTCAATCTTGGGGGAATTCGTCCCCCCGCCTTCGGTAAAGCTTTCCCCCGGCGGTAGATACAGTCCGTTAAGCAGGAATGTCGGGGTGAAACCTCGAACATACATATAGTCGGTTGCATTTTCCAAACCGCCGGCCTGTGACACGACGCTCGGCGTCCCGCGCACGGCCTGGTCGATACCTTGTGCGCCCATCTCTTCGACCTGCTTCCGCGAGATGACGGAGATCGACGCCGGTGTCTCGCGAAGCGGCGTATCGGTTTTCGAGCCGGAGGCGCTTTGCGTCGCGACGATGCCGTTCACCGGACCCCAGGCACTTTCGCCCTGGCCTTGCACGACGATCGTATCGAGCGCGGTCGAGCCATCGGGGGCCATCTCGCCCCCCTGAACGCTCGCCCTGCCAATCAAAACGGTCGACGGGTTCGTGAACCGATAGCTCAATCCCGAGCCGGCAAGCAACCGACCGATAGCAGCCTGCGGTGGCATCGATCCTGTAACACCTGGCGAAGAAACACCGCGCACGGCGGCCGCATCGACCGACACCTGAATCTCCGCTTGTTGGCCGAAGATTGTAAGGGCGTTCTGAAGGGATTGCGGGCGAATGTTGAACGGCTTGCCCTGTTCGGCATCTGATTGCGCCGCTGCGACCGTACCGGACAGGACCATTCCGACCGCCGCCAGAGCGCTGCTCATCAATAGAGCACCGGCAAAACCTCTACCTGCAATCCCCTTACCGCGCATTCGAAAACCCCTTCATTCTTCAGGTGAGGGATCGATGCGACGGGCATCGCTAAAAACCCCCTCATCTAAAGAACGATACCGCTCGGGGCTTTTTCAGAGAAAAATACTCAAGTTTTTATTTTTTGCGAATTGCCGTGTTCAGTAACTCGAAATGACCGTCATCCAGGGGCTGATCCGGCGGGCATTCGCGCCATGGACCTGTGCAACGGCCCGAAGTGCTTCAACAGGGTTCCTGAGATCGTAAACGCCGGTGACACGCTGTCTGCCGAGTTCGGTCTCCGGCATCACAATCGTTCCGCTATAGTGGCGACGGATTTCATCGACGACTTCCACGATCGGTCGATCCTTCACGACCAGCATTCCGCGACGCCAGCCTCCGACCAACTCCGGCTCATCGTTACCGCGTTCGACATGCCCGCCCCAATCCACACGGACCCAGTCACCTGCTCCCAGAGGGTCTTCCAGTCCTTGCTGAACCTGCGGCGCTTCAACCCCGACGCGCCCGTGGTTGACGGCGACAGCGACTCCATTGGACATCATTTGCACGTTGAAGGCCGTGCCGAGCACCGTCGTTTCGACATTCTTTGCCTCTACCTGAAAGGGGCGGGCCGGATTCGGCTCGACCTCAAAATACGCTTCGCCGGAAAGAAGCCGAACACGCCGCGCTGCTGGCTCAAACGAAACCTCGATAGCGCTGTCGGCACCAAGATGTACAATACTACCGTCCTCAAGCCGGATATCGCGAACCTGCGCCGTGCTGGTGCTGTAGTCGGCCCTCAGCCAGATGTTGATAGCCGGCTGGAACAGGATGGTGAGACAGACTGCCGCCACCCCAGCCGCCGCCCACACGAAAGGTCGCGAGCGCCCACGCGAGCCTGATGTGGCTTGAAGCGGCGAGGCATTGCTTCTGGAGCCCGCACCTGCTTTTGGCGCTGCGGTTGGCATCGCGGGCGCATTCTTGGCGTCACCGAGAACATTCCAGACGTGCTGCGCTTCCGCCCACGCCTGCTGGTTCCCCCGGCCGGATTTGAGCCAGGTGTCAAAGCGGGCCTGAACGTCCTCATCGTCCGGGTCCTCCTGAAGCGCGATCAACCAGCCGAGCGCTTCCTGATTTGCCTTCTCCGATGTTTCTTTCGATGAAATGGGTCTGACTCCCAAAGGCTTGTCCGGCTTGTCGTTGCCGAGAATTATTGCAGTTATACAGCTTCCCCTATCTAAAGAACGAAGGAGCGCATGAGTTTTTCAGAAATGGATCACGTCTTCAGGTTCTTTCCTGAAAGACGCTTTCGGCAATGCTCCAGTCCCTCATAGACAAGGGAATGGGCAAGCGCGATGGAGATGCCGAGGTGGGCAGCGATCTCCTTCAGCTTGCAACCCTCGAAACGATGCATTTCGAGGGCGATCCGCGTTCGCTCGGGTAGTTCCGCCATCGCGGCCATCACCACGCGCAGGTCGTCGCGATGGGAGACAACATCCTCCTGCGTCGGCCGGTCCTCCGCAACAGCTTCGAAATCAGCGGCATCATCGCGCCGTCGACTTTCAGTCGCAGTTCGCCTCAACCAGTCGATTGCAAGATTGCGTATGACGCGACGAAGGTATCCGGCCGGCTCTTCCAGCGGGCGGCCGGCCGCGGCCGATTTCATGCGCAGGAACGCCTCCTGTACAACATCTTCGCCCTGCGAGCGATCGCCAACGATTGCTGTCGCGTAATCGACAAGCTCAACCCGATGGGCAATATATGTTCTGACGTTCTTGTCGGTATAGTCCAACTTTTACTACCCTAGAGTACCCTTGGGAATACATAATGTTTTTAGAGCAGTTTTAGGCTGCCTGCCCGTTGAGCCTACAGCAACTTGAATATACCCGTATTTATGAGAAGAACAGTGCAAAGGCAATGGCGTGAGCCCAAACCAAAGGTCTTCGAGCGGCGGGCGCCGATCGCTTTGTGGTTCCAGCTCTTCTGCCCGTGCCAGACGGCCCCATAACCCGCCCGCTGAAGCTCGCGCCGTGCGCCTTGAGTTCCTGCAGGCAGACGACGTCATCGGGCGTGTCCTCCTCGAGCCAGCGCAGCAGGACGGGGAGGCGGCCGTTGATGCCGTTGACGTTGTAAGTGGCGATTTTCATCGTCTCTCCCGACGGTGCGCACGGCAAGGATATGGCGAGGTCACTGGACATCCGAGGTTCGCCAACATGGTTGAATCCTCCGAACTGGGGAAATCACCATCCTCGCATGGATGCAACCGTCGGGTTGAAGTTTCTGACTGTCCGTCGCGTCTTGGCGGCCGTCATTTAGCGCGTACTCCATCGCCAGATATTGACAGCGCTGTCCGCTCGACAGAAAAAGGTGCGGAGCTTGAGGGAGACGACATATGCCTGACGAAACGAATGTGGTCGAAGACGGTGCAGCGGCGGCGGTTGATGCGGTACCGTCCGTGGAAGCCCCGAAAAAGCGGCGCGCACCTCGGCGGATGAAGGCGACTTTGGAAACGGGCGCGGTCGAGCCGACGGCAAAGGCCGGAAAGATCGTCAAGGAACGCAAGAAACGCGGTCCGAAGGCAAGCTCGGCCAGCGCCGACAAGCCGACGACCGTTTCGACAAGGAAGGCCCGCGCAGCCGCGAAACCGGCGAATGTCGCATCTGCGGCCGTGCCGGCCTCCGCAGCCGATGAGATGGTGGAACTTCTGCGCCTCGAGGAAGAGAACAAGGGTCTTCGCCAGGCGCTGGCCGAAAAACTCCGCGCGGAGAACGCGGACCTGCGCAAGCGCCTTGGTCTTGGCTGAAGACGGCGATCGTCGCGGCTGAGCCTGTCCGGCTGGATGGTCGCCGAGCGCACCCTGGCTCACAGTCCGTGAGCCAGGCGTGTAGTGTTTGCACTGCGCCGCTGGAGGTTGAAGACGATGAAGTCACCGTGGAAACTCATCGGCCAACTCTTCTCTGATCGCAAGGCGTCGGAGGTGTCGCAAAGCCGGGCCGACAATGACACCAAGCCGTCTGAAGCCGTTCAAGAGGCACGGGATGCCGCCGAACGGCCGACGGCCGCGGCTTTGACTTCATCTGCCAGTCCTGTAGCTGCCCCGGCGATCAAGGAGGACGAGAACCGTCATATCGGCGAGCGCCGCTCTGGCGATGCTGTCGACACGGTCGAAATGGGGGACGGCGCGCCCGCGTTCATGCCGGACCCGGATTTACCGGGAGAGGGACCGGAAGTTGCTGTTTCCGGCCTGCCACATGCGGGAAGGGGGCGGCGGCCGCGAAAATACTCGCCAAAGAAGACGGCTGCGACCGTGCGGGTCCCGGCAAAAACAACTGTCTTGTCAAGAAAAAGAACTGGCCTTGGAGGCACGCCAATCTCATTCGACGATCAGGTTTCTCGTGTCGACGCAGAGGTGCGTGCGTTGCGCCTTCAATTGTCGGAGAAGCTGAAGCTGCAGAATGCTCAGCTTCGACAGATGCTTGAGCGTTTCGGCGGTGTCTGACGTTTCAGGAGAACCGTACGAGCATTTCCCGAAGGCGCTTGTTATCGGCCATAAGCTGGTTCCGTAGCTCAGCCTTCAACAGCCTGTTCTCGGCTATCAGGCGGTCAAGATCAGCGCGCGTAACATAAGTCTCCGCTTTCTCGCCACCAGTCGGCTGGCGACCCTTCTCCTGCCGCGTGACTTTTGCTTTCCTTTTTGTCCCAGCGCGTGCTTTGCCGCGACGATTACCAAGGCCTGCGGATGGTTCAACGGGGAGAGGCTGCTTCTCTTCCGCGTCGGCTGCTAAACCCGGCGCAACCTCCGTCGTCGTGCGCTTGGCTAAGTCGGGGAGGGAGGCGGCAGTCGTTCCGGGAAACGAAGGGTGATCCAGCGCAGGAACGACGGTTTGCATCTCTCCTCGATGTGGCTCGGTGTCCGTGGCCATGGGTAGGCCCATCGAAGGCGCAAAAGGACCGTCGGGCTGTTCTTCCAGTTCGCGAGAGACGGCCTTCAGGTCGGTGTCACCCCAGATGGAGGCTGGTGTGCTGACTTTTGGCTTGCGTGAGCGTGATTTGAATTCAACGACGAACTTGCGTTGTGGCGCGCGCATTGGGCGATCTCGTTTCATGGGCAGTGCAAGGTGTTTGCAAAAGGTGTCATGGAGCCTTGTAGAGGATCTTCGCGGCGGGGAATAGTCGTGGGCAATTCCGTGGGTGCTTGTCGACCATCTAAGGTCGTGTAAGCCAGCCCCGAACCGCGATGTCGAAAGAGCAGCTTTCAGGGCCGCTCTGTTGCGTTAAGTGCTCGCCTTGGACCGCGTGCGTCATTGCCGCGGGAGCCGCACAGGTGAAGTGGCGACCATTCGCACAATGAAGGCGACGAATGACCCAAGCTCGGATGAGACGTCAGCGGCGGACAGCCAATGACGGAAACTCTGGTCGAGCGCGCTCGCTATGTTGACGGGCGCAACAATTCCGACCGCGCCGTGGTGGCGGACGTCCTTTCCAGCACCGGCCTTTCCAAGGCAGCGCGGCGCATCGTCTCCCCCGATCCGGAGTTGATTGCCGCATATCAAGACCGCATCGCCGCAATCCTCGCTGCGATCATGACCACGGCCTTGGCATTCGCTGCTGGCGAGAATGCCCTGGACATTTCCGTCTAAAATCCCGGCGAAAAAGGCGTTTTCGCCGTCTCGTCGGAAATCGTCTCCGGCCCCAGCGAAATCCTCCTTATCGACGTGCAGTTCGCAAAAGCTGATGCGCAGGCTCTCGTCGACCAGATCAAGGCGAGCGGAAAGACCCTGAAGGCCGTCTATATCAGCCACAGCGACCCGGATTACTATTTCGGCCTCGACACGATTCGCACGGCGTTTCCGGACGTCCACATCAGATTGTCGGCCTTGACGGGCCGTCGCCCGATCGTACCACCCTGTGGGTGCCGGCGAACAAGGCGGTTATCGGCGGCATCGCGGTTCTGGCCAACGAGCATGTCTGGATCGCCGACACGCAAACGCCGGAATCCCGCGTCAACTGGAGGACGACGTTGGATGCCATCAACGTGCTTTCACCGGAACTGGTGGTGCCGGGCCATTATTTTCTCAATGCGGATGGCAGCAAGCCCTTCACGTTGGCATCGGTGAAATTCACGCGCGACTATCTCGATGCCTTCGAGGCCGAGGCTGCGAAAGCCAAGGATTCTGCCGAGCTTATTGCCGCGATGAAGAAATTTTACCCAGACCTCCCGGGAGACGCTTCACTGGAGATCAGCGCGAAGGTGATAAAGGGCGAGATGAAATGGCCTGCTGAATAGGCGGAGCCTGGTATGCCTGCCGCAAAGGTGAGGGGCTCAATCCCCCTCGCGGTTTTTGTTGGGGCGATTCATATTGACCATCCGGCATCTGGCTGCGTCCCGCTGGACCAGCTTGTCACCATGCCGTCGAAGTGGTCGATAGTGGGCGGTGAGCAATCGGGTTGATTAACGCTTCAGCGCGTCATTTGGGATCTGACGACCAGTCTTCTACGCGCAGGCTTTCCACGCGGTTGAACTCACCGACGTTGTTGGTGACGAGCACTAAGCCACGCGCTTTGGCCTGGCCAGCGATCAAGACATCGTAGGGGCCGATGGGGGTGCCCTTCGCGCTTAACACTGCCCGGATTTCTCCTGCGGCAAAGGCATCACGCTGGTCAAATTCGAGGATCGGAAAATCCGCAAACAGCAGGCGCAAGGTTTCCAGATTGTGCTGGACCTTCGCACTCTTGTGTGCCCCGAAGTACAGTTCATGGGTGACGATCGATGGCAGGCCGATCGTCCCGCCGACGCTCTGGAGTACCCGATTGACCAGCACATCTGACCGACGGCCAATCAAGGCGATGACCGCGTTTGTATCAAGGAGATGAGATATCACAAAAACACCGCGTCGAGGTCCGGCCGGTCTTCCGGCTTTGGCTGTTCACGCCCACCTTCCATGAAGTCCTCGCTTACCCCGCGCGCCAGCGCCGCTTTCAGCGAGGACCACGGTTCACGTTGATCGACATGCGGACGAAGAATGAGGGCGTCGCCCTCCTGCGTGATTTCAACACGATCGACGTTGAAACGGAATTCTTTCGGCAACCGGACGGCCTGGGAGTTTCCAGATTGGAATACGCGCGCGACATGGGGCATAGCTTTGCCTCCTCAATGTATATACTCTCTGTATATACGGCGCCTCTCTGTGGCGTGCAAGCGCAAAGATCGCGATGGCCGCTTGCAGACGATTTCGATGCTCTGTCTGCTGACGTTAAGAACGCGATCGAAGACGGGGTTTGAGGCTTCTGCTCGATGCGGAGACTGGGGATTCCTTGACGTCCTTGTGGTCAACGAATTCCAACGCCTCGATATTACGGATACCCGCTGGCCGCATTGCCGGCCACCATCGCGATTCGATCGACAACCTGCTGATGGCGCAGGGTATCGGCAAGAATGTACATTTCGTTTCCGAGGATCGGAACATGCGGCCCCATGATGTTCCGTTCCCGCCCTGCTCAGATCCTGCGGCCTGACCGGGCCAAGGCTAGCGACCAGCCCGGCGGCAGGCGCTTTCAGGGCTTCGGGCGAGGATGGCCCATAAGTGCTTCATATTCCCGGTCGGTCAATCGCTCGACCGTGAGCAACTGCGCGGGTATGTCCATCCGCTCGTTCAGGACGGCGGCAATGACGAAGGTGGTCTCGTCCACGACGATATAGGCGGCGTAGTGGTGCTCGATCTTGTGGAGCCGGAACAGGGATGTGCCGACGCGCTCGTCTTTTCCATTGCGGATGCGTGCATAGACCTCGGAGATCTCCTCGAAGCCTTGCCGAAGTCGGAGGCCATAGGCCTTTGCCCGTTGGGGCGACCATTTCCGCGCCGTTTCCCGCACCGCCAGACGGTAGTTCTCCATGGCCGTCGGCAGGATAAGGATACGAGGAGCCACTATCGCAGCTCTTTATCGAGTTCCGCGTCGATTTCATCGAGCGCCGAGAGGGGAAGCATGTCCCCGCGCCGGAATTCCTGCTCTGCCCGAAGGAGGGAGCGAACCGCATAAAGCCGGTCCTCTTCACGCGCCATGTCCTCGCGGATCAGCGCGCGCACATATTCGCTCGGCGTCGTGTACTGGTTCTTTCCGTTCGCGCGCATATCGACGAAGGCGCGCATTTCATCGGGCAAGCTCACATGCAGGCTGCTGGTCATGGCCGTACCCTCCTGGTTGGATGAACTACCCCAATTCTCAAGGATCTAAGGGCCGATGTTAATATTTGACATTGGCCTTGGTCGAGGGCGACAGGGTCATCGTCGAACGAAGCGCCGCCGGTACGGCCCGCGCTACCTGCAGCCGTCCTCGTCGATGGCCGGCGCGGCCAGCATCGGCAGGAAGCCGTGCAGCCAGAGGCCGAAGCTCGCGGTCCAGAGCATGGCGCTTGCGCCATGATGGGCGGGGGCAAGGCCGGAGGCGAAGTCGAACTCGGGAAGGATGCGCATGAAGGCGGCGGCCGCCATCGTGAGTGCCGCGCCATGCGCCTGCCAGGGCAGGTGGGTCAGTTCACGGCCGGTGTGGCGCAGGCCGGCGATGATGAACACCGCCATGATTGCCGAGCCGAGCGCGCCCATCGACAGCATGTGCAGGCTGGCGAAGGGCGGGACGTCGAGGCCGAGCCGCGTCGCACCGAGCGCGAGGAAACCCGCGCCGGCAAAGGCGTTGCCGAGCGCCAGCATTATGACCTCCGTGCGCAGGGCCGGCCGGCCGATGAACCATTCCGCCAGCCGGTCGAGGAAGGCCGCGCCCGCCGCCAGTGCCAGCCACGCGGGAATGTCGCTTTCCGGCAAGGCGAAGGCGGTCGCCATGTAGAGCACCGCCATCGCGGCGGCCGCATGCCGCCGCCCGGGATGCGGCCTATAAGGCGTTGTCTCGCCGCCGGGATCAAGCGCGAGGTTGATCACCACCACGTTGATACGTGAGGCGGAGAGCGAGAACAGCACGATGAAGATGCAGAGCGCGGTCTCCAGCAGGCGGGCGGCAAGGTCGATGTCGCCGGTGAACCAGGCGAAGCGGATGCCCGCCTCCACCGCGATGAAGCAGGAGAGCCAGAACAGGAAGGCGAGGTGCTTCGTCGTGCGCCGTTCCAGCATCGCGCGGCCGACTAGGAGCGTGAGGGCCGCAAGGAAGGCGATGTCGAAGAGACCGGCGAGCGCGCTCAGCGCATCCGCACCCAGGACGCCGGCCAGCCTGGCGGGAAGCCAGAGGGCGGCGAGCACGATCAGCACGCGGCCCCGCGGTGGCCGCGTGTCGGTCCATTCCGGGACGGCTGAACCCAGGAAGCCGGCGAGCGCCATGCCATAGGTGCCGAAGATCATCTCATGCGCGTGCCACTGCGAGGGCGGGATGTCGAGGGCGAAGGGCAGGCCGTAGCCGCCGAGGACCACCCAGAAAAAGGGAAGAAGCATGCCGTGGACGGCGGCGAGCGGAAAGAACAGCCGTAGGGCCTCGGCAAGGATCGGACGCGCGCTCATTGCCGTCGCTCCGTCGCCGAGAACAGCTCGTCGAACAGCGGATCCTCCGACCATGCCTCCACCTGGTCGAAGATCGCCCGCTCGGAACGCTCGCCCGGCCGGCCGGCGATAGCGCGGCTTGCCGCGATATGACCATCGCGGGAGGAGAGCACGACGATGCGGTTGGCGATGCGCACCGCCTCGGCGAGATCGTGCGTGACCAGCAGTACGGAAAAGCCCCTTTCGCGGGCGGCGGCGATCAGGAGGTCCTGCAGGTGGCGGCGCAGGCCGACATCGGTGGCGCTGAAGGGCTCGTCGAGGAACAGCATGTCGGGGTTGACCGCGAGCGCGCGCGCCACGTTCGCCCGCTGGCGCATGCCGCCGGAAAGCTCGGAGGGATATTTCCCGAAGTCCGCTTCCTCGAGGCCGACGGCAAGCGCCAAGCGCTCGGTCGTCTCGCGGCGGGCGGCCTTGTCCTCGCCTCGGGCGGCGAGGCCGTAGGCGATATTGTCCGTCAGCGTCATCCACGGCAGGAGGCGCGGCTCCTGGAAGACCACGGCCTGCCGGGCATATCCCCGCGCCACTCGTCCCCGGACCGGCTCGATGATGCCGGCCGCGATCTGCAGCAGCGTCGTCTTGCCGCTGCCGGAAGGCCCGAGCAGCGCCACCGCCTCGCCCCTGCCGATAGAGAGGTCGAAATCCTCGAATAGGCTGCGGCCGAGAAAGGCATGACCGACGTGAAGGAAGGTGAGTGCGGCGTCGTCGTTCATCGCTTCATGCCCCAGGGCAGGCCGGCGCTGCGCCAACGCTCGGCGACCTCGCGCACCACATGCAGGAGGCCGTAGTCGGTGGCGAGCGCCAGCACGACGGTGATCGCCAGCCATGCGGTGACGAGCGGAATATCGAAAAGGGCGCGCGCGGTCGCGAGCTCGCCGCCGATGCCGCCGGAATTGGACAGAAGCTCCGCCATCACCGTCACCTTCCAGGCGCTGCCGGCCGTCGTCGTCCAGGCGGGAAAAAGGTAGGACAGCACATGCGGCAGGGTGACGGTGCGCAGGCGGTAGAACCACGAGGCACCGAAGGACTGTGCCATGACGTCGAGATGCCGGTCGCGCTTGGCGACCCCTTCCAGCGCACCGGCGAAGGAGAGCGGGGCCGACGCAATGACCACGGTCATCACCGCCGTGCCGCCGGAGGAACCGAACCAGATCAGCGCCAGTACGATCCAGCCGATCGGTGGCACGCCGAGCATCACCGTCACCAGCGGCTTCATCAGCCGCATGGCGGCGAAGGAATAGCCGGCAATGACCCCCGTCGCCGTGCCGATAAGGGCGGCGAGCGTGAAGCCCGTCAGCGCACGCGCCGCGCTCTCGCCGACAACCGTCCAGAAATCCGGCCGGGAAAACAGAGTGCCGATGGCGGCTCCGGTCTCCACCGGCGAAGGCAGGATGAAGGAGCCGTAGATCTCATGGCCCGCCTGCCAGATGGCGAGGAAGCAGAAGATGCCGGCAAGACCCGCCCAGCCGGCCCAGAGATAGCGACCCGTCCAGCCGAGGCCGGCAAGCAGCATGTGCATGGGCTCACACCAGATAGAATCCGTCGCCGGGCAATTTGCCGCCGATGATCGCCGGATTGGCTTCGGCCAGCACGCCGTAGAAGCCTTCCAGCGTCCTGCGGGCGCTGCTGGCGGGAATCGCGCAGAGCCGGCTGGTCGGGAAGGAGGCTGCGATGATCTCCGCCGGGAAGCCAAGGGCATCCGCGACCGTCTCTGCGGCGCCCTTCGGATCTGCGAGCGCATCGGTTAGAGCGGCTTCGATCCCCTTCTGCAGGCCGATGAGCCCGTCCGCACCCAGTACCTGCTGCACCTCGGAGGTGAGTGCGAGGCCAGCCTGGGGGATATCCGGCGTGCCGGCGACCGCCTGCCATTCGGCCTGCACGTCGATTGCGCGATGGACCGTCATGAACAGTGACTTCGCCTTGATGGTGATGCCGGTCGCCGCCGGCTCGCTGAGAAGGGCGGCGTCGACGCGGTCTGTCAGCAGAAGTTGCACCGCCTCGGGGGGCGAGGCGGTGTATTCGATCGCTACTTCGTTTTCGCCGAGGCCCGCCTCTTTGAGGAGCCGCGCCATCACGAAATCCGGCATGTCGTTCTTGAATGGCACGGCGAGCGTCTTGCCCTTGAGGCCGGCGACCGTCTTCAGCGTCTCGTCCTTGGAGGCGATATAGAGCAGGCCGGTGGTGAGCACATTGAGGAGCCCGAGGCCGAGGCCCCGATTGTGCAGGTTGGCCGCTGCGTAGCTCGGCATCACCACCGCACCCATCGAGCCGGAGGCGACGGCGGCACGCATCTCGTCCGGCGTCTTCCAGGCGCGGAAGGTCGCGCCGGGCGCGACCTCCTTCAGGAAGCCGGCCTCGACCGCACGGGCGAGCACGGCGGAAGGCGCCGCCGGTGGGCCGTAGAGCGTCAGCGCCGTCCCGGCCCGCAGGACGGAGGGCGCGGCAAGGGTCACGGCGGTGACGGCGGCAAGGCCGACCAGGGCCTCGCGGCGGGTGAGAAGGGTCATGTCCATCGTCCTTTCGTCAGAAGCGCGCCTTGATGCCCGCATAAAAGCTGCGCCCGTCTCCTGGCAGGTAGACCGCCTGTCCCGGGACTGCCTGATCGAGGATCAGGGTCGAGGAGGCGTAGGTCTTGTCGAAGACGTTGGTGACGGCCCCGTAGAGGCTGAAGGCCTCGTTGATGCGGTATTCGGTCTTCAGGTCGAGGACCGCATAGGGATCAGCATAGAGCGTGTTCATGTTGTCGACGGGCGTCTTTGCCGGAACCCATTGCAGGGCCGCGCCGACATCCCAGTTCTCCACCACCGTATATTGCAGCGCAAGTTGCACGACATGGCGGGGTGCGCCGGCAAGGCGGTTGTCGCCGCGCACCGGATCGTCGTCGAAGTGAAAGTCCTGGAATGTATAGGCAAGCCGCCCCGTGAAACCGTCGGCGATCTCGCCCGATACACCGAGTTCCAGCCCCGAATGGATCGTCCGGCCGGCGTTGAAGGCCGAGAGCTGAGAGCCGCTGGCGTCACGCAGGCTCAGAAGCTCGTTGTCGACCCACGAGTAATAGGCGACGGCATCGACACTCCAGCGATCATAGCTGCCACGCCAGCCCGCCTCAACCGTGGTTGCCGTCTGGGCGTCGAGCGCCGGGGTGGAGAATCCGGTCGGCGAGGAGTTCGGCGTGCCGCCGGTTGTGCCGAAGAGGTCGTCATGGGTCGGCGGCTCGAAGCTGCGGCTGATCGCGGCGAACAGCATATTGTTTTCGTCGGGCCGCCAGCTTGCCGCCAGCGCAGGCGACCAGCCGCTGTAGCTGCGATCATAGCTCGTATCGGTAGCGGCGACGCCGGAGAGCACGGGGCCGGCTGGTGTGAAGCGCACCAGCGGGCGGGTGGCGGCTGTCCACAGGTCGTCATTGCCGCGTGTCCCATGGGTGTAGGAGAGCGAAGGAGACAGCGTCACCGCCTCGCCGATAGGCAGGTTGAAGCCGGCGGTCAGCGACAGGGTCGAGGCGTCGAGGTCGTTCTTTGAGAAGGCCGGTCCGTCGGCGCCGGCGCGGTTGATGCTGTAGGTTCGCTCAGCAGAGCCGAGTGAATACTGTGCGGTCGCCTCGAAGAGTGGCAACAGGGCGTCCGCATCCGGCTGGTAGGCGTAGCGGAAAAGCCCGGTGAGGTCGCCGCCCTCCGTGCGGCGCACGCCGCCCGACACGGGGAAGCGGAACATGTCCTCGGTATACGTGTAGCCGAGGCCGATATCGAAGAGATGGTCGTCCAGCGTGATCGAGGTGCGCGAGCCGATGAGGAACTGGCTTGCCTCGCGGCGCGGCCTGTCGCGTTCGACATTGGGGCCGAGGCTGGTCGGCGGGCCGAGCGAGATCTGCGTCGGATCCGCCTCCAACGCGCCCAGCGTCAGGGGCCCGGAGACGTCGAAGCCGAGATCGGTGTAGCCGATGAAGGCGCGCGTCGTGACGATATCGGAAATCTCCGCCTCGACCGTGCCGCCGATGCTGGTGCGGCGGGATTCGTTGTGTCGCCGGAAGCCGTCGCGCCGGTTGCTGTCGACGAAGAAGCTGCCTGCAAAGCGGTCGTTGTCGAAGCCCGTCCGAGCGGAAATCTCCGCCGCGCCGAAGCTGCCACCACCGGCCGAAATGCTCGTTCCCGCCTCCACCGGCGAAGCGAAGTTGATCGCCCCGCCGAGCACGCTCGCGCCGAGCCGGTTGGCGGTGTAGCCGCGGTAGATTTCGATCAGGCTCGCCTGGCCGGGGTCGGCAAGGCCGACGATATAGGAGCCGTCTGCCCGGTTGATCGGCAGACCGTCCTTCAGGACCAGGATGCCGCGCTCGACAGGGTTCTGCTGCAGGCCCGAGCCGCGGATCTGCACGCGCGGCTGGTCGTTGCCGCCGAAGAAGCGTTGCACGACGACGCCCGGAACCAAGGCCAGCGCCTCCGAGAGCGTCGGCACTGCCCGCGCCGTCTTCTCGTCGGGGCCGATCGCCGCCACGCCGCCTGGAATCGCCGCGAGTCGCTCGCGCGCCTTTTCGGCCGTGTCGCTCCACCTGCCGCTGCCCTCGATGACGATCGGATCGAGGATCGTAGTCGATCCCGGCGTCGCCGACTGCGCCCAGGCCCCCGTTGCCGTTCCCGCCAGAAGGCATGCCGTCAGAACCCTCAGTCCAACGATGCGCATCATGATAACCCCGCTTGCCGCTTGTGCCTGAGGGGAAATCGCACATCGGGCAAACCCCGCTCTTTGCGCCAGCACAAACAACAATCAAAACTTGAGTAAATAATGCATGTTTATGTCGGCTAAATGTTCGGAACGGAAAACAGGCGGTGGCAAACTGCCGTTTGCGAACTCCTGCGAAGCCACCGAACAGCCTGATAAAGCCAACCCGATATCTCAGCGTCTACCACACCATCACACGCTGGGATTGAAAAGCTGGGGGCGGCCCGTCTCGTGCCGCCAGATGATCGTGCGTTTCATGACCGTGGCGTGGAAAAGCTTCCTTTAACAATCATCTTTTTCGTGTATTGAGATCCCTGCTGCGGCAGGAAGGCCGGAGGAGTTTCAGTTGAGCGGAATTTGAACGTGCAAGAAACCCAATCCAATCGAACTGGCGCAAGAAGCGCGACATCTCGCGCTTGCCTGCGGACTTTTCCGACAGCTTCGACCATCCGTTGAGGTGACGGTGTCGGTCTTGCTGAATTCCTTGTTTGCTCTTCACCGTCGCTCGCTTCTGTGGACGGTCATGCGGATCGTCAGAGATCCGCATACGGCCGAGGATCTGGCACAGGAGACCTATATCCGGGCGAAACACGCTTTTGATGAAGGGTCCGTGGACCACCCGGAAGGGTTTCTACATCAGACCGCGCGCAATCTCGCGCTAGATCATGTCCGTCGCTCGGGTGTTCGCGGTCGTGTGGAAGCGAACGACTTGGACGAGACAACGCTTGAGAACGTGGCAGGCGAGGTGGTGTCGATCGAGGACGCCATGATCGAGCGGCAGCGGTTCTCCGCCTTCCGGGAGGCCTTGAGCGGATTGCCGAAGCGTGCGCAGACGGTTCTTGTCCTAAGCCGTATCGAGGACTGGCCACAGCACCGGATTGCTGAACATCTCGGCGTATCTGAGAGAACGGTCTTCAACGATCTGAAAATGGCAATGGCGCACTGCCGGGATGCTATCGCACGTTATGAACGGTGAGCGGGTGGCTCAAGCCGGGTGTTCGCCAACGCTCCGCGAAAGAAGTTTGGTTTTCCGGATTCCCGCTGTCCATACGTCTAGGATATAGGGAACTGCTTTGTGCTTGGGATTGGATGGCTTTGGTGAAACACGACAAATCGAGCGGCCAGCATGGAGGAGAGGCGAACTTCGTCCATTCCGATCCGATTGTCGAGGCCGCTCTTGAGTGGTTCACGCGCCTTCAGACCGCAGATGCGGACGGTGCTCTTCGTGCTCGCTTCGAAGCCTGGCTGAAACGGGACGTGCGGCATGAGCGCGAGTTTCGCGCCCTGAAAGATATCTGGGGCTCGAAGGCTTTTGAGCGGGCCGTTGCGGGCCTTGATGCATTCGACGTTTCAAAGACGGTCAAAGCCGAGCGCGCCCTTCCGCGTCGCTGGCGAGGAAGGACGATGGCTGCTGCCGCAGCCGTGCTTGTCGCTGCGGGCATTTGGCAGGGGCAGAATATCGTGCTCGCTTGGCAGGCCGATTATCTCACGGAGCCCGGTGCCCAATCGGTTGTATCGCTTCCGGATGGCTCACGGATGATCATGAACACGGATTCCGCCGTAGCCGTGGATTTCGACGGCGGTCGGCGCGAAATCCGGCTTCTGAAGGGGGAAGCATTCTTTGATGTCGTTCATGATCCGGCGCACCCGTTCCGGGTTGCAGGCGATTATGGTGAGGTCGAGGTCAGGGGAACGGCCTTTTCAGTGCGAACGGACGGCGCGCAAACCGCGGTGGTCCTGGAGCGAGGGCTGGTCGATGTGACCTGTTTGTGCACCTCCGGCGGGGATGTCGAATTGAATCCCGGCCAGACCGTTACGGTGTCTGCGGAGGCCTTTTCTCAGGTTACCAGTGTCGACACAGGCCGCGTTCTCGCCTGGCGGGATGGGCGCATTTCATTCAACGATGCCCCCCTTGGAAAGGTTGTTTCGGAACTGAGCCGCTATTACCGTGGCCGCGTGCTCGTGACGAACAGCCGGATCGAACAATTCGTCATTTCCGGAAGCTACCGCCTCGACAATATCGAGGGAGCCATCCGTACCCTTGCAGATGCCGCAGGAGTCGGCATGACCCGGCTTCCCGGCGGAATAATAATCCTTCGTTAAAATGACAACTTTTTTTGCCGGATTCGCGCCTCGCCTGCGTCAATGGATTGAGGGCGACATTCGGCAAGATGCGGAGCGACCCTCAGGTGATGTAAATTGAGGGTATCGGGGAATGACGTCGAAGCAGTCAAAACCGCATGATGTACAGCTTGGAACGGACAGGAAGGCGCGCAAGGGATCGCAGATAATTCTGCTTGCGACCACGATCCTCGGTACTGCCCTTTTCCTCACCGGGCCCCGGGCACTCGCACAGAGCCAACCTGCTGCGTCGGCCACGCAGGCCATCGCTTTCGATATTCCCCCGCAATCACTTGCTTCCGCGCTTGAGGTTTTCATTCGCCAGAGCGGCTGGCAGATCAGCTATTCGTCCGCTGCCGTCCGGGGAAAGCGCTCGTCGGGGGTACGGGGTTCGTTGACGTCCGGCGCTGCGCTTGAGCAGCTTGCATCGGGAACCGGGCTTTCGGTCCGGCTCGGCGCCCCCGGCTCGGCTGCTCTTTTCGATCCGACGGTTGCTAGCTCGGGTGGCGATGCCAACGGGGCAACGGTCCTGGAATCTGTCGTCGTTCCGAACGGTTATGAAGAAGCGCGCGGTTCCTTCGAAGGGTATCTGGCAGGCCTGACCGCGACCGCGACCAAGGTCGGAACCGTTCTGCCGGAAGTGCCGCAGACGATCAATGTCATCGGGCGGGAGGAAATCAATAGCCGCACCGCGACGCGGCTGTCGGAAACGCTGCGCTACACGCCGGGTGTGACGGTCGAGTCGGACGGTGTGGATTCGCGCTTCGATTCCATCTCTATCCGCGGCTTCAACACCGACAATGCCACCTGGCTGGATGGAATGCCCTATCAGGCCGGGTCGAGCCTCGGCAGCGGCAACAACTGGACGATCCCCCAGATCGATCCCTTCACGCTTGAGCGGGTCGAGGTCTTGAAGGGGCCGTCGTCTTCGCTCTACGGCCAGCTTCCGCCAGGCGGCATGGTCAATCAGCTCTCGAAACGGCCCCGCCAGGAAAAGGCAACCGAAATAGAGACATCCGTTGATGGCTATGGAAAACCCTCCTTTGCCTTCGACCAGACCGGCCCTCTCAATGATTCTGTCAGCTACCGTCTCGTCGCGAAGGCTTCCGAAGTCGGCGCGCGCGTTAACGAAGGCAAGCGGAAGCGATTTCTGGTAGCGCCGTCCATAACCTTCGATCTGGGCGAGGGGCAGCTCACACTGCATGGTCAGATGCAGCGGGATCGAGGCGGCATAGAATATTCCTGGCTGCCCGCCTACGGAACGCTGTGGGACAATCCGAACGGGCGCATTTCCCGCTCGCTTTTCACCGGCGATCCATCGTTCAACCGCTACGATCGCGATCAGAATATCCTCGGCTACGAGTATGAAACGCCGCTGACCGACTCCCTGACGCTACGCCACGCAGCGCGATGGTCACAGGTGAAGTCCAACCTGAACATGCTGCAGAGCGACCTCTACTGGGACGACGTGGCCGACTGGGATGGTCGCACGATGGAGCGTTATGCCGTCAAGGCGGACGGAACGATCAACAATATCGTCACCGACACGTCATTGACCTGGGACGTGGATAGCGGCCAGGTTCGCCATCGCGTCGTGGCAGGCATCGACTATGCTGTGAGCCGGTTCGACGCATCGAGGTTTTCGGGCGACGCGCCTTCGCTGGACCTTTACAACCCGTCCTATGGGGGCGGTGGCATCGGAAACTTTTCGCTGCTCAGCAATATTGACTCCAAGCTGGATCAACTCGGCATCTATGCGCAGGATCAGATGGAGTTCGGAAACTGGCGGGTTCTCGCAGGGATTCGCCAGGATTGGACGCATTCGCAGGCCGATATCGAATCGGCGCGGAATGGTATCAGCAACATCGACCAGAGTGAAACCGCGACGAGCGGCAGGATCGGGCTGCTCTACCGGTTCGATAACGGCATCATTCCCTATGTGAGCTATGGAACATCGTTTCAACCGGTCGTTGGCGCGACGGCGGATGGTCGGCCGTTCGAGCCGATGAGGGGGCGGCAGATCGAGGCGGGGATACGTTACGCGCCCTCCGACGATATCCTTCTGACTGCGGCTGTTTTCGATTCCCGGCAAACGAACCGGCTGACAGACGATCCGGTCAACGGCTATCCTGATCAGGTCCAGACGGGCGAGGTACGGATCCGGGGTTTCGAGGCCGAGATCAAGGCCGATCTGTCTGGCGGGAAAAGCGTGACCGCAGGTTATTCCTATCTCGATTCCAAGGTCACACAAAGCGAGATTCCCGAAGAACTGGGGCGCAGCCTTCTCTATACGCCCCGCCACCAGGCAAGCCTGTGGTTCGACTACACGGTGCAGGAAGACACGCTCGAAGGCTGGCAGTTCGGTGCCGGTGCTCGATATGTCGGCGCCAGCAGGGGCGGTGATATCGAGACCCCGTCGGGATATGCGGGTATAAAGGTTCCGGGCTACGTCCTGGTCGATACACGCATCTCCGCCCCGCTGAATGACCTGCACGATGGAGCACGTCTGAATTTTTCAGTCAGCAACCTGTTTGACAAGCGTTATGTCAGCGGTTGCGGCAGCGTCTGGACATGCGGCTATGGTTATGGTCGGACGATCCAGCTGACATTCTCGACGAAGTTCTGATGCCGGCGTTGCTGAAGCTATCGCGCGCCGATTCCTTGGGCAGGCGTCTGGCCACGATGAACCGCCGCCGGTTCCTGGCGGCGCTCGGGCTTGCGGCGATTTCCGGTCGGGACGCGTTCGCGGCACGTTTCGACACGGCCTTCGGCCCGGTCGACCTGCCGGCGAGCCCAAATCGCATAGTCGCGCTGGACACTGCCGGGGCGATCGCCCTCAACTACGGGGTCAAGCCCGTCGGGATGACAGCGTCCGATACCAGCTCGCTGACCCCGGACGGCAAGTCGCTTGCAGCGGAGGTGCCGCTTGTCGGGCAAAGCACGTTCGACGGTCAGTTGCGCTACGAGCGCATTCTCATGTTACGGCCGGACCTGATCGTCGGGATGATCCGTGGCGGAACGGACTATTCCGCGCTGTATGGAAAGCTTGCACGGATAGCGCCGACCGTTCTGCTTCGCGCCGAAGGTGCCGGCACCCTGCTCGACGTCACATTCCGTCTTGCCGTCGTGATGGGGCTTGAGAAGCCCGCCCTTGCGAAAAAAGCACTTTATGAGCGACGCTGCCGAGCGATCCGCGAGCGCTGGCATGACACTCTGGCAACGACGACCGTCGCTGCCATCTCAGGCACGGATCGTCAGATCGTCGTCTATGCGCAAAATTCCTGGTCGGGGCGGGTCCTGCGGGATCTGGGCGTGCGTTTTCCAGACGTTTCGAAAGACGCGGAGGGCAACGGGGTTTTCCTCTCCTATGAGGAAACAGAGGCGCTACGCGATGTGGGTATCATTCTTTATCCCGTCGTCAATGGTCGTCCGGCACCGGAAGTCGCGGACCTCATGCAGGTCGCGGGCTTCCGCGACCTGCCCGCGGTGCGCAACGGAAACATGGTCGGCATCGCCGATCTTTGGCCGGAAACCCACCTCACGGCGCTATCCCTTCTTGACGAGCTCGAGCGCTTCCTCACGGCATTGAGCGATAGAAAACCATGATTGTCATCACGCATCTTCCCATCGTCCTTCGTCAGCTCGAAGTGCTGCATGTTTGCGATGTCGCGCCGCGTCTCCGGCGGGTCTCGCTTGGTGGTCCGCAACTCGGCTCGTTTCAAAGTGTGGCCGGTCCGCAGCCTGCCTTCGCAAGTCCGGGGCCTGACGATCATGTAAAGCTGTTTTTTGCCGATTCCGGCTCGGGCATACTCGCCCTTCCCGTGCAGGAGGCCCATCGTCTGCGATGGCCGCGGTCGCCGCGGTCGTTGTCGCGTGAGTATACGCCACGGGCATTCAATCCCGATAGCGGCAGGCTCGATCTGGATTTCGTCCGTCACGACGAAGGGGTTGCGGCGGACTGGGCCTACAACACACGGCCCGGCGACCGCATCCATGTGGCGGGGCCGAAGGCGTCCATGGCGATGCCGCGCGCCAGGCGCGCCATTCTGTTCGGTGACGAAACGGCGATCCCGGCCATCGCCAACTGGTGCGAGATGCGCCCACCCGAAATGGCTGTCGTGGCATACGTTTTTTCCGACGACAAGGCCATGCATGCTCTCCTTCCTGCGTCCGCGGGCGTGGAGGTAATCTGGCAGCAGCCTATTGTCGAGGCAGACGAATTCGGGATCATCCTCCGGTCGATAGACATGGCGGAAGAAGACTTCGTCTGGTGCGGCTGTGAGAAGGCATCGGCGGACGCCCTGCGGCGGGCGCTCGGAAGGATCGGCTTTCCATCCTCCTCTAGCGACATCTGCAACTACTGGATAAAAAATCCGGCGATAAAGCGATGAGCGCCCAGCGGGTCACGGCGCTGCTGGCCGGTTTCGTCCTCATGCTTGTCCTGGCGCTCGGAAGTCTGTTTGTCGGCCGGCACGATTTGCCGGTCGGGGCTGTCGTCCAGGCGATCCTCCAGAACTCGGGTCCGGCTGTTGATACCGTCCTCAGCCTTCGCGTGCCGCGCATGCTCCTTGCGATCCTCACGGGCCTCGGGCTGGGGGTTTCCGGCGCGTTGATGCAGCTTCTCACGCGAAACCCGATTGCAGATCCGGGTTTGCTCGGCGTCAATGCCGGCGCAGCGATGGCAGTCATATTGGGTTTTGCAATGATCGGGCTTGAGGAGACCTGGCAGCAGGTCGGACTTGCCTTCGTTGGCGCGGCGACGACCAGCCTGCTTGTTCATGTCTTCGCGGCACGCAGTGCGGCAAGTCCAGTACGGCTTGTGCTGGTCGGGGTGGCGCTGAGTTCCGTTCTTGGCGGCATCAGTTCGGTCCTGTTGACGAGAGATGCCGAACTGGCACGCTCGATCCTCGGCTGGGTCGCAGGTTCGTTCATCGTCATCGACATCTCGATTCTCTACGCTGTTGCCCCGCTGGTTTTGCTTGGCGTCTTGGCCGCGCTCCTGCTCAGCGCCTCGCTGGATGGTCTTACACTTGGCGACGATGTGGCTCGGGCGGTTGGGGTCGATGTGCGGCGGACGCGGCTGATTACGCATCTAGTTCTTGCGGCGCTCGCCGGTGCGGTAACCGCGGCAGCCGGGCCCATCGCCTTTGTCGGGCTTGTCGTGCCGCATGCGGTCCGGCTTGTTCTCGGGCAATCGGCTATCATTCTGCTTGTCGGAAGTGCGGTCTTTGGTCCGATTCTGACACTTCTGTCGGACATCTGCGCACGGCTGTTGTTGCCGCAAGGGGAATTGGGCGTCGGGCTTGTCACGTCTGCAATCGGTTCTGCATTTCTCATCGCCTTGGTGAGGGGCAGGGCAAGGCTCTGGGCATGACGGGGCCGGTCCTGAACATTCGCCTGCCCGCGAGCCGGCATATCGCCTTCGCCGGTCTCACCGTATTTGTGTTGTTCCTCTTCATGCTCTCCCTTTGTCTCGGGGATTTCCCCGTCACGTTTCGGGAAGTCTGCGCCGCGTTGTTCTGGCAAGGGGACGAGACTATCGGAATGGTGGTGCGCGAATGGAGATTGCCGCGTGCCGGGGTCGCTGCTCTCGTGGGAGCTTCTCTCGGCATCTCCGGTGCGATCTTCCAATCCTTGTTTCGCAATCCCCTTGGCAGCCCCGATGTTATCGGCTTCGATGCCGGTGCTTTCACCGGGGCTGCACTGGCATTGCTGGCCGGTTACGGGTTCATCGGCAGGATGGCCGGTGCACTGGGTGCCGGGATGCTCACGTCGCTTGCTGTCTATATGCTGGCCTGGAGAAACGGGGTGCAGGGAATGCGGCTCGTGTTGACTGGTATCGCACTTGGTCAGTTCCTTGCTGCGGCGGGGCAATGGTTGTTGCTACGCGCCGAACCGGAAGCCGCGGTAAGCGTTTCCGTCTGGGCGATCGGAACGTTGAACGGTGTGGAACCCCATCAGCTTGTCATCGCGCTCGTTGCCGGGGCCGTTCTTATTCCTGCCGCCATAGCTCAAACGAAGGCCCTGCGGCAACTTGAGTTGGGAGACGATCTAGCCCAAGCCAGCGGGTTGGCGATCGAGGATGCCCGGCGACGTCTGGTTCTGACCGGCGGCGCGCTGGCGGCGCTCGCGACGGCCGTGGTCGGACCGATTGCCTTCGTCGCGCTGATCGCACCGCAGCAGGCCCGCCTGTTCATGTCGGGCTTCGGTGTTTCGCCGGCTGCGGCCGCGCTGGCCGGCGCGGCATTACTGTCGGCGGCCGACCTTGCCGCCCAGCACCTCTTCGGCGCAACCCAGGTGCCGGTGGGCACCGTCATGCTGTGCCTGGGCGGTGTATGGTTGATCTGGATGCTGATGTTACGGAGAGCGGAATGACGATGCGAGGCAGGCTGCAAATCGACAGGCTCACCCTCGGCTATCGACACCGCATGATCCTGCGTGACATATCCGTCGTCATCCCGGACGGGCAGTTTACCGCGATCGTTGGTGCTAATGGTTGTGGCAAATCCTCGCTTTTGAGAAGCATGGTCAATCTCGTCCCGCCCGCTAGCGGAACGATCAGCCTGGACGGCCGCGCGGTGTCGACGATGCGTCCGCGTGAACTGGCGCGATCGATAGCCCTTCTTCCCCAGTCGCCCATCACGCCGGAAGGAATCATCGTGCGTGAACTCGTCGCGCGGGGGCGTTTTGCCTGGCAATCCGGATATTTCCGGCATAACAGAGCGGACGCCGAGGCGATCGACGAGGCGCTTTGCTTGACCGGCATGGCGGGCAGTTCGGATGTCCCCGTGTCCGAACTCTCCGGCGGTCAACGGCAACGGGCTTGGATCAGCATGATTCTGGCGCAGCAGACACCCATCCTGCTCCTGGACGAGCCTACGAGCTTTCTCGACATCGCACATCAGGTTGAACTCATGGAGCTTCTGGTCTCGCTGCGGTCCAGCGGGAAAACAATCGTAGCCGTCCTTCACGACATCAATCAGGCATGCCGATACGCGGACCATCTGATCGCATTGGGTGCTAGCGGCCTTTCGGCGAACGGCAGCCCACGGGAGGTCGTCGATGCGTCTTTCATCCACGCGCTCTTTGGCCTGAATTGCGTCGTCGTTCCCGATCCGGTGACCGGTTCGCCAATGGCGATCGCCGAGGGAAAGGGTAGGGAGTGAAAGTCGATATGGCGATGGACTCGGGAATTGATGCGTTGGTGGAGGGGTGGAGAAGGCGCGTAGGGAAGGATGAACCAGGTTTTGGCGCAGGGGTTTGGGGAGCTGAGGGCGATGTGACGTATCATTGCTCCGGCAGGGCCCGCCGGGGCGGCCCCCGGATCGGCCCGCAAACGATCTTCGACCTGGCGTCGGTTTCGAAGATGTTCACCGGTCTCGGCCTGTTCCTTCTTCTGGAGGAGAAAGGACTTTCGCTCGATACCAGGCTCGCTGCGATCTTGCCGGAAATGACGGCGGCAGCGCCCGATGTACGCCTCCGGCACTTGCTCCATCACACATCGGGTCTGCCGGACTATATGGAGCTCTTCGCCGAAAGGGGATTGGGAACGGATAAGAGACTCGGAATGCGGGAGACACTGGCCATCCTGAGTGCCCAGTTGCCGGGAGAGCGCGGACCGGGAAGCGCATTCAGCTATTCGAATACGGGATATGTTCTTCTTTCGGCCGTGATCGAACGTCTGTCCGGTGCCACTATGGCAGAGTATGCGAAGAAGCGGATTTTCGGGCCTCTGGGCATGAAGCGGACTTGCGTCGTGGACAGGATGCCGTTGCGTGGCCCGGATGTCGCGATCTCCTATGTCGACGGGCGCGATGCAGAAATCAATCCGGTATGGGACATGACGGGCGATGGCCAGGTTTACACCTGCCTTCAGGATATGGGCGCGTGGGTCTCGGAACTGACATCGCCGCGCCGTTTTCCGTCGGCTATCACGCAACTCTTGACCCGTGGAGCTCTCGATGACGGTGCCATTCTCGAATATGGAGGAGGAATTCAGTTCGAGACACTCGGGCAGAAAACCTTCTTCGGCCATGACGGCGGCTGGGCCGGTTTCAGCTCTTTGCTCCTCGTGGAGCCAAGGCGAAAATTCGCAACGATCGTCCTTGCCAACCGATTGGATCTTGAGGCCGGCCAGATCGGCCGCGACATTGCGGTTCTGGCAGCTTGCTGAATAGCAGGATGTGGTAAGGGGCCGGTGTCTCACGAGTAGCCAGTTGGGCGGCTGTCCCTCGGAATGATGATGCTTGGAAACGAGGCCCGAGCGATCGGCCTCAAGCATCTTCTTGATGCCGGAATATGCACTGACCCGGATTTCTTTATATGACGACAAAGAACGTTGGCCGGCCCGATGCACCAAGTGTCGTGAACGGGAGAGCCGGGGAGGGTCACGTTTCCTGTTCGCCGGCACGATCCGCGAGAATATCGCCTATGGTCGGCTGGAGGTGAGCGAAGCGGAGATCATTGATGCCGCGCACCACGCTCGTCATCGATGGCGGCCGGATAGGGCGGTTCTTTTCCGTTCGCGGGCCAACGTTCCCTTCTCGTCGGTAAGCCTGTAGGCTGCTGTGCATGAACATCGGGGCTCTTGGATAGAAATGGACAACCGGGCGGGCGAAATGGCGGTTTTCGTTCGCGTCGTCGAGGCGGGGAGCTTTTCCGAAGCCGCCCGGATGCTGCACATGACGGCCTCGACCGTGTCCAAGCTGGTGGCGCGGATCGAGGAACGGCTGGGGGTGCGGTTGGTGGAGCGTTCGACGCGGGCGCTGAGGCTGACCGATGAAGGCCAGTTCTATTACGAGCGCAGCCGCGCGCTGATCGGACAGATCGAGGATACCGAGCAGCAACTCGTCCAGGGGGGCGGGGAGCCCGAGGGGCTGGTGCGGGTCAATTCTTCGGTGTCGTTCGGAACGGCCGGTGTCGAGCCCCATCTGCCCGAATTTTTCACGCGTTTTCCCAAGATCGTGCTCGACCTGTCGCTGTCGGACGAAGTTGTCGATCTTTATCTCGAACGGACGGATGTGGCGTTTCGCATCGGGCGCCTGCAGGACAGCAATCTCGTAGCTCGCAAGATCGGGACCACCCGGCGGCGTATCGTGGCATCGCCGGATTATCTGGCGCGTCATGGCATGCCGGTGACGCCGGAGGACCTCACGGCTCACAACTGCCTGGGGTTCAATTTCCGCCGGTCCAGCGCGGTCTGGCCGATGCGCGAAAGCGGGCGGATCGTCGAGCGCATGCTGTCGGGAAATTTACTGGCCAATAATGCCGAAACGCTGCGGCGGGCGGCGCTGGCCGGAATAGGCCTGGTCCGCATCGCCGACTACCACCTGCGCGACTATATCGAGCGTGGCGATCTCGTTGAGGTGATGGCGGACCCGGCATTGGCGGAGGAAGACGAAATCCACGCCGTTTACAAGGGCGTGGCCCACATGCCGGTGCGGCTGCGGGCGTTCCTCGATTTCTTCGTGCCGAAGCTCCAGCGCTTCCTTGCCCCGTAAAAATCGTCCGGCATTGCCGAACGGCACTCGGAGCGAGGCCTGTAACCGGCGCTCCACCGGTATTCGTGAATTTGTTTCCAAGATGACGGGAACCCGATCCGGCTAATCATCCCGCCCTTCCTGAAGCATGTTGGTTTCAACAGCGGCGCACCGACCGGCGCCGCCTTGGAGATCAACCCCGCCTCAGGAGATTGTCATGCGACATGTTGCACCTCGTGAACTCGAAATAGCCGGCCTTGCGAGAAACGTCGCGGTTTCCCGCTTCGACCTCTCCAAGCCGCTGAGCCTGGCGGCCCTTGCTCTGGGCACCTTCGCAATCGGCACATCCGAGTTCGCGAGCATGGGCATCATCCAGCTTTATTCGAGCGCGTTCGGCACCAGCGTCACCGAGGCGACGGGCGCCATCACCGCCTATGCCTTCGGCGTGATCGTCGGCGCACCGCTGATCACGCTGCTCGCCGCGCGGTTCAATCGCCGCACCGTGCTCCTGGCGCTGATGGTTCTGTTCGCCGTCGGCAACGTGCTCTCGGCGATCGCCGCGTCTCTTGGGCAACTGGAGATCGCACGCTTCGTCAGCGGACTGCCGCAAGGTGCCTATTTCGGTGCGGGGGCGGTGATCGCCTCATATGTGATGGGGCCGGGGCAGGCCGGCAAGGCCTTCGCCGTCGTCATGACCGGCCTCACCGTCGCCACGATCTTCGGGTCGCCCATCGCGACATTCCTCGGACAAACGCTGGGCTGGCGCGAAACCTATCTGGTGATCTCCGCCATCGGCGTGGCGGCGCTGCTCGCCATCGTGACCCAGATACCGCACACCAGGGACCTGGCGGGGGCGCCTGTGCTGCAGGAGCTGGGCGCGCTGCGCAAGGCTTCGGTATGGGGCGTGCTTGTCGCCGCGGCAATCGGTGTAGGCAGCATCTTTTCGGTCTATACGTTCATCGGCCCCATGGTGACCGATATGGCCGGCTTCGAGCCCGCCGTCATTGCGATCGGCCTTGCGCTGTTCGGTCTCGGCATGACCGTCGGCAACACTCTCGGCGGTCGCATTGCTGACAGGGATCCGGTCAAGGGCATTGTCCTCGGCTTCGGCGGGGCACTGCTGGCCCTGGCGCTGCTCGGCCTCTTCGGCCACTCGCCCCTGGTGCTCTTCCCGGCTCTGTTCGGGGTCGGGGCAACGATGATGGTGGCCGTGCCGGCGATCCAGTCCCGCCTTGCCCACTTCGCCCCGGAGGCACCCAGCATGATCGGTGCTATGAACCTTGCTGCGCTCAATCTCGCCAATGCGATCGGGGCGGAGGCCGGCGCTGCGGCCATCCATTCCGGCCATGGCCTGCTGTCGGCAGCCTGGGCAGGCTTCGGCCTCACCGCTCTGGGGCTCGTGATATTCCTCGTATCGGTCCGCCTGAGCCGGAACTGAACTTGGCACAACCAGCTCCCGGCCATGCCGGGGGCTGCTGCCCGTATACGGTGTCGGGGCACGCCCGGCACAGGCGCAATCCGCGGCAGCCACCCCTACGGATTAGGTACGGTGACGAGCGCATCGCTTCCCGGCTAAAGCTCTCAATCACCTGTGGTCGATCTGGTCGGCTGGGGCTCCTGGCTCCGCCGGCCTTTCCGGTGCCGGGCGCCGTCTCGGTTGGTGATGCCGCCGGCCTGACGGGGGATGCCAAGCAGAACTATCCCGGTCCTTCCTTCCATGATCAAGCTTCCAGAAATCCGAGAAACTAACGAAAAGGCGTAAGAATGGCGATTAAAAGCACCAATATCAATCCCAAGAACGAATCCCGTTATGCCCGGCACCGCTCGATCTGGAAGGGCAACAAGAACAAGCTCGACATGACCGTGGCCGGCCTGCGCGGGACCAGCGGCACCAAGGTCTACGAACATCTCGGGTCGCCGAATACGCTGTACACGGAGATGCGTGATACATGGGACATCCTTCTCGCAGTTGGACGCATGGCGCCGAAGCCGGGCCAGGCGATGGGTTTCTGGTTCGTTGAGCATCCGCCTTCCACAAAATTGAAGCAGGCTATGCCCGTGGCGTTGCATGCTGATCTCCGGCTGATCTGGAATGATTTCATCACCGTCACAGCCCGCCGCATCGGCCATTCGGACGGCGCGGGCTCGGGCGGCAGGAACAGTGACCCCGATTATCATGGTGACTCCCTGGTGCTGCTGGCCATCGGGACGAATTCCTTCGATTTCATCGTCTCGAAATACGGTTACGGTTGGAACAACAAACGCAACCACCATTTCTTCCATTGGCAGTCGCGCGTCGCCGGCTTCGCAGGTCTGGTGCATGTCGACGATCTCAGCGACCACGGCATCGGCTAAGGCCCGCCTGGCAACGTCGGGAAGGCGTTCGCGTGGGGATTGAACGGTTCCGGTGCCACGCCGGGATCGAATTGGAGGTTGGTGGGGCGATCACCGGAATCGCCTCCGGCGCGGATGCCGTCACGGTTGCTGCGATGACCTGAAGGCGGGAAGGCCGCATGTCGGCCGGCTCCTGCCCCCATGAACATGGCTGTCAGAGAATGCGCGTTTCAGTCATACATTGGGATCGTGTTCTCAGGCAGGAGGAAATCGCATGGCACCCGCGCACGCGGACGATAGGACCGGTTCGCTCATCTCGGTCCTGGTCATCGAGGACGATGCGCCGACGCGCTGGCGGATCGTCGATGCCCTTTCGCGTGGCGGGGAATTCGACGTTGCCGAAGCGGCCACGGTCGCGGAGGCGCGCCAACGGCTCGGGGCAGGCGACCCCGATGTGCTCCTGACGGACCTCCAGCTTCCCGACGGGAACGGAATGGAGCTGATCCGCGATATCCGCCAGCGCAACCAGACGACGGAGATCATGGTCATTTCCATCCTCGGGGACGAGCAGAGCGTGATCTCGGCCATTCTGCTCGGTGCGAACGGATACCTGCTCAAGGATGCCTTCCCGGCCGATATAGCCGACACGGTTCGCGATCTCATGCGCGGCCATTCGCCGATCTCTGCCTCCATCGCCCGTTTCATCGTCCGGCGCACGCAGGGAAAGCCGGGACAGGCGAAGCCGTCGGATCTCAACACGGCGAAGCTTACGCCGCGGGAGATCGACATTCTCTGGGGCATCGCGAAAGGCTTCAGCTATGCCGATATTGCCGATCATTTGGGTATTTCCCGGCAGACAGTTCCCGGCTACATCAAGACCATCTATCGAAAGCTGGAGGTGAACACCCGCGGCGAGGCGGTGTTCGAGGCTCTGCAGCAGGGTCTCATCAGGTTCTAGAAGCAGTCCATGATCACGCGCTCTTCCCTATCGAGTTCGAGTAGCCGCTGGATCGCCGGCTACTTCATCGCGCAGGTGGTCATCGCCCTCCTCTGCATCGTCCTCTTCTACCAGCCCGATCTGCCGTTGCCGCCGCCGGAATATCGCCTCACCCGGGGCGAGGTCAGCATCGACGGAAACACCTGGACCGAAACCAGCCTTCCGTATTACCGCCCCCGGGGCATTGCCGATGACGTTCCCACGCTCATTCGGGCGCGGTTCGAGCGTTCTGCCGACGATGCGACGCGGACGTGGTCGATTTTCATCCCGCGGTTCACCAGCGGCCTGGAAATCATGGTGAACGGTACCGTCATTCTCGACAGCCGGCGCACGCCTTCCCTGGGCCGCGTGGACAGGAACTTCGCGGTCATCGCCGCCATACCCGATACGCTGCTGCATAACGGCGTCAACGAACTCGTCGTCAGGCTGCATTTGTGGGGTCCCCTGACCGGCTATCTCGCCACGCCCTATGCCGGGCCGGACGCGGAGTTGCGGCAAGCCTATGACGGTCGTGTCTTCCTTTTCGCCACGCTGCCGCTTGCGCTCGCCATCTGGCAAGCGATGGTCGGCATGATCCTCGGCCTGATCTTCCTCGCCCGCCGCCACGAGAAAGCCTATGGCTGGCTGGCGGCGGCCATGGTGGTGGGAACGGCGCAGCACTTCATTCCCTTGCCTGGATCGCCCCTGCTGCATGGTCTGCTCGGCGCTTTCGGCACGCTTGAATGCGCGCTGTCCGTGCATTTCGCCGCCCATCTCACCGGCATGCGGATCAGCCCCTGGGGCCGGTTCCTCTTCCTGCCTGCCGCGCTCATCGTCCTGGCCTCGACCTTCGGGTCGCTTGCATTGCTGCGCGTGGTCTACGGTCTCGTTGGCCTGCCGAGCATCGGCCTTTTTGTCTTCATGGTCGCCGTCATCCTCGGAAGGGCGGCGATCCGCGAGCAGGACTGGAGTTTCGCCTATCTCGGATCGACGATGAGCATCGTCGCCGTTTTCTGGGTCCATGACGCGCTGACCGCGGTGGATGCCCTGCCCGGAGAGCGCATCTTGCTCGGGCGTATTTCCTATTCCACCGTGCTGATCGCAATCGGCCTCGGCCTAACATGGCGTTTCGTGCAGGCGCTGAACCAGGCCGACAATTTCACCGCGCAGCTTGTCCACCGGGTGCGCGAGAGCGAGGAGAAGCTTCGTGCCTCCTTTGCGCGGGAGGAGGAGCAGAATCGCAAGGAGACGCTCGCCGCCGAGCGCGGGCGGCTGATGCACGATCTCCATGACGGTCTCGGCGGCCAACTCGTCAGCATCGTCGCGATGGCCGAGCAGACGGGAAAGGCACAGATCGGCGATGCGGCGCGCGGGGCGCTGAGGGATCTCCGCCTCGTCATCGATGCGATGGAGGATGTCGAGGGCGACCTCATGCTCGTCCTCGGTTCCTGGCGCGAACGCATGGCGGCGCAGTTGCGCGCCCACGACATTACCCTGTCGTGGCAGGTGATGAAACCGGAAGGCCTGCCGATCTTTCCCGACCTGCGTCCATGGCATGTCATCCAGATCGTCCGCCTGCTCGACGAAGCCGTGACCAACGCGATCAAGCATTCAGGCGCCAGGACGTTGAGAGTGGTGGTCGACACGATTGCCGACGATGCGGCCGTCACCGGCGGCAGCATCGTTATCGAAGACGACGGAAACGGTTTCGATGCAAAGAGTACCCCCGCCGACGCCGGGCACCGGCTGGGAACGGGCAGGGGACTGGTCAATATGAGGAAGCGTGCCGAATTCTGCGGGGCCACGCTCGATATCGTATCTGGCGCCACAGGCACGCGTATCGACCTGTGGCTGCCAATATCCATCGGTGCCGTCGCTTCTACCGACGGCCGACCCGGTTGACTGGCCCACCGCGGTTCATCGGCGTTCCGGCGCGGCAGCCGACCGGCACGCCTGGCGCGGTGCAGTGGACGACGCGCGCCGGGCGGCGCGCCACGCAACCGACAGGTACGCCCGCGGCGGTGCAGTAGATGACGACCGGTGTCGGCCTCGCCACGCATCCCTTGGGTACGCCCACGCTCTTGCAATAGACGACGGCTGCGGCCGCCGGCTCGGGAAACGGCCCGGCTGCGGTGAAGCCCGTTGCGAATATGAAGGCGAGCGCGCCGCGCAGGGCGACCTTTCTGGATGTCATGCTGTTTTCCTCCCGTTCGATGAGCACCCGAATCCCGATGGGTGCGGGGGTGCACCATGATCGAAACCGGCGGCCGGGGGCATGCCATGTTCATGGGGGGGCTATGCGGGTGATTGGGCCGAATTTCCCGATTTCGTGATTATCGAGGCGAGCCTCCCCATGAACATGGGATGGTCGAGGCGGACGTGCCTGTTAAACCTCCTCCGGCCGGTGGATGCGGCTCGGGGAACGGGGATTTCGGAGGATCACGACCGCGGCATGTATGCCTTGCGGTGATCGCCAGCGCCGCACCGTCCCGGGCATGCAACCGGCAGGAATGAGAGCCGTATCGCCATCGACCGGCGAATACCCGAAAACACCGAGGAGAGAATACCATGTCCTTCATCAAGACTACGCTGCCCGCCGTCGCGCTTGCCATGAGCGCCGTCGTCGCGCCCGCCATGGCCCAGCAGGAGCTCTTTCTGTCAGCCGATGCGAACGGCGACACGCAGCTCGACAAGGCGGAATTCCGTACGTTCATCGACGGGCTCGCCCAATCCGGCAAACCGGTCGCGCAGAAGATCAAGGCCGCGGGCCGCTACGACATGGCCTTCGGCCGCATCGACAAGAACAAGGACGGCGTCGTTTCGCCGGACGAACTCAGCTCGCTGAAGTAATCAGCGCAATCATCCAGCCACACGGAGGGTCTCTCGGAACCATCGCGATCCTCCTGTTCGTCGGAGCCCTCGGCGGCCATGCGATCGCCGGGGGCTCGCCCTGAAAGGACCCGTTTCCGGTGATATTGCATTGCGGCGAAAATCAGGCTAAGAAACTTGAGTAAAAATAGAAGGTATATCCGCAGGCAAAGATGACGTTCCAGCCGCGCATGCAGAACAGGATCGAGGGCTTTTCGGTCGTCGGCGGTCTCAATCGCCGGCACTGGAACGGTATCGTGGCGGATGTCTGGGATGTGGAATGCGCGGCGCGCGCCGGCGGCTACTATGTCGGGCGGGACCCGCGGCTGTTCATTCTGCTCGACAAGCGGGGGCCGGGCGATTCCCGCATTCGCCTGGCGCCGGGCGGACTGGAATCCGTCGAGGACTGGCAGCATTGCCCTATCGCCTATATCCCGGCGAATTTCGAGCTCTGGGCGGATCTTGCCGACCACCAGTTCCTGCGCCATCTCGATCTGCATTTCGACGTGGAGACGGTCAGCCGGCGGCTGGCGGAAGACCTCGATGCGGAGCGGCTCGCCACGCCGCAGCTCTTCTTCTCCGATGAGCGCCTGTTCTCGCTGGCCCAGCTTATCGCGGCCGAATGCACCAACCCGCAGCCGCTGCACGATCTTTACGGCGACGGCCTGGCGCTGGCGCTGATCATCGACGTCATGAAGCTGGGCAAGGCGCCGGGCCGCAAGCGCAGCAAGCTGGCCGGCTGGCAAGTGCGCAGGGCGACCGATTTCATTGAAGAAAACTGCTTGCGCAATATCCGGCTCGAGGAGCTTGCCGGCCTCATCGGCCTGTCGCAATCCCATTTCAGCCATGCCTTCAAGGCCTCGACGGGCGTCGCGCCGCACCAATGGCAGGTGAATGCCCGGCTGCGCCGCGCCAAGCAATTGCTTTTGCAGGGCGATCAGCCGCTGACGGAGATCGCCGCCGAGACCGGCTTTGCCGACCAGGCGCATTTCACCCGCGTCTTCCGCAAGAATTTCGGCACCACGCCCGCCCATTGGCAGAAGGCGCATCTGGCCTGATGCCGGCCATCGGGCGATTGTTCATTGCACGGAAAATTGCCCAAGAACGTACAATTTTCGCGGAATGCGACAAGCCCGACCGTTAAAACTGAGTTAAGCACTCATCTTATTGTTGGAAGACCGCTCGGGCAGGCGAGCGGGCGAGTGGGGTATGCGCAGATGATAATGAAGTCGAAGATGCCGGCGCTGCGGGCGAGGCTTTTGGCGGGGGTCGCGGTGTCGATGCTGGCGGGGATGGGCCATGCCGGGGCACAGGACAGCACGACGCTCAATCCCGTGGTCGTCGAGGGCGCCGGCGCGGAGGGCGACGCCTCCGTCACCGGCCCGGTCAAGGGCTATGTCGCCAGGGCCTCGGCGACGGGCTCGAAATCCGACACGGCGCTCCGGGATATCCCGCAGGCCGTCTCGGTCATCGGCCGCGACGAACTGGAGGATCGCGGCGTGGTCGGCAAGGTCGACGAGGCGCTGCGCTACACGTCGGGCGTCTTCGCCGAGCCCTTCGGCTCCGATCCGGATACGGACTGGATTTATGTCCGCGGTTTCGACGCCAGTCAGACCGGGCTTTTCCTCGATAACCTCCACCTCTTCAGCTATGCCTTCGGCAATTTCCAGGTCGATCCCTTCTTCCTGGAGCGGGTCGAGGTCCTGAAGGGCCCGGCTTCCGTGCTCTACGGTGCGTCAAATCCCGGCGGCCTCGTCAACATGGTCGGCAAGCGGCCGGTCGACGAGAAGCTCATCTACAGCGAGATCGGCGTCAACAACCACGGCAACGCCTTTGCCGGCTTCGACGTCAACACGCCGCTCGCCGACGGCGTCGGCTTCCGCCTGACCGGCAAGCTTGCCGGCGGCGACCAGACGACGGACTATTCGGAAGACTTCCGCGGCGGGATCATGCCGCAGGTCACCTGGCAGCCCGACGACGCGACCAAGCTGAACGTCTACGCCTTCTACAGCGCGATGGACCAGGTGCATGTCGGCAACGGCTTCTACCCCTATTACGGAACCGTGGAATCGGCGCGGTTCGGCAAGATCGACCCGGAGGGCTTTTACGGCGAGCCCTCGAGCGACGACGGCGGCTACCAGCAGTTCCTGCTTGGCCATGAGTTCGAGCATACCTTCGCCAACGGCTGGACCTTCTCGCAGAACGGCCGCTACGGCCATCTGTCGAAGTCCGAGACCATGGCCTACATCTACGGCTACTATGACCGCGATACCAACGCGGGCTGGCTGGAGCAGCCGTCCGGCAGCACGGATACCTTCACCCGCATCGGCTTCGAGGGCGATACCGAGGTTGACACCTTCGCGCTCGACAACCGCTTGAGCGGCACGTTCCAGACGGGCGGGCTGGAGCACGACCTCACCGTCGGCCTGGACTTCAAATATTACCGCATCGACCAGACGCAGGCTTCGGGCGGCGCGACGCCGATCGATGTGCTCGACCCGGTCTACGGCGTGCCGCAGGGCGACACGTTCCTCTATCTCGACCAGGTGCTGACGCAGCGCCAGGTCGGCATCTATGCGCAGGACCAGATCCGCTTTGGCGGCGGCTTCATCGCCACCCTGAACGGCCGCTATGATTTCGTGCGCACCGAGTCGGATGCGGCGGTCGGCTACAGCTACACCTCCGACGACGAGGCAGCGAGTGGCCGCGTGGGCCTCGCCTACGAGTTCGCCAACGGCTTCACGCCCTATGCCAGCGTGTCGACGTTCTTCCTGCCGGTCATCGGCGCGAGCGCAACGGCGCCGATCAAGCCGGAAGAAGGCTACCAGCTCGAAGGCGGCTTCAAGTACGAGCCCGCCGGCTTCGACGGGATGATCACGGCTTCCGTCTTCCATCTCGTGAAGGAAAACTGGACCGTCACCGATCCGCTGACCTTCCTGCAGTCGCAGATCGGCGAGGTGACCTCCACCGGCATCGAGCTGGAAGCCAAGGCCCAGATCACCAACGACTGGAAGGCGACGGCCGCCTTCACCTACCAGAAGCTGGAAATGACGGAACATGCCGACCGCACCCTGATCGGCAACAGCCCCTACCTGGTGCCGGAAGTCACGGCCTCGCTCTGGCTCGACTACACCATTCCGGAAGGCGCGCTGGAAGGCCTCAGCATCGGCGGCGGCGTGCGCTACCAGGGCGAATCCTGGGTGGATTACGCCAATACGAAGAAGGTGCCGGACGTGGTGCTCGCCGATGCGGCGCTGCGCTACGAAAAGGACGGCTGGGGTGCCGCGCTCAACGTCACCAACCTCTTCGACAAGGAATATGTGAAGGGATGCCAGACCAGCATGGTCTGCGGCTATGGCGACGGCCGCACCATCACCTTCAAGCTCAGCCGCACCTGGTAAGGGGCAAAGGGCGCGCCGGGGTTCCGGCGCGTCTTCAGACCGCCGATAAGGCCTGCGACCTCTCTTTCGTCATGGTCGGGCCTGACCCGACCATCCACTGCCACGGGTGTCGCGTGGATCCTCGGGTCGAGCCCGAGGATGACGATGGTGGGTGGGCGATGCTTGCCGTCAAGTCGAGGCGCGCCGGGGTTTCTCCCTGCGCGCCTCTTCCGTTTCAGCCTTTCAGCGCCAGCCCAGCGCCGGGGCGACGTGTTTCAGGATCGCCTCGATGACATGGGCGTTGTATTCGACGCCCAGTTGGTTCGGCACGGTCAGGAGCAGCGTATCGGCCTCCTGGATCGCCTCGTCTGCGGCAAGCTGCCTGGCGAGCTTGTCCGGCTCGTCGGCATAGGAGCGGCCGAAGATCGCGCGTGTCTTGTCATCGATGAAGCCGATCGAATCCGCTTCCTTGCCGCCGCGGCCGAAATAGGCCCGGTCGCGGTCGTTGACGAGCGCGAAGATGCTTCGGCTCACCGAGACGCGCGGCGCGCGGGCGTGTCCCGCTTCCTTCCAGGCATCGCGATAGGCGCGGATCTGCGCGGCCTGCTGGACGTGGAAGGGCTCGCCCGTCTCGTCGTCCTTCAGCGTCGAGCTTTGCAGGTTCATGCCGTGCTTGGCCGCCCAGACGGCGGTGGCGTTCGAGCCCGCGCCCCACCAGATTCGCTCGCGAAGACCCTCGGAATGGGGTTCGAGGCGCAGCAGTCCCGGCGGGTTGGGGAACATCGGCCGAGGGTTCGGCTGGGCGAAGCCTTCGCCCTTCAGCACGTCCAGGAACACCTCGGCATGGCGGCGGCCCATGTCGGCATCGCTCTGGCCCTCCTGCGGCTGGTAGCCGAAGTAACGCCAGCCGTCGATGACCTGCTCGGGCGAGCCGCGGCTGATACCGAGCTGCAGGCGCCCGCCGGAAATGAGGTCGGCCGCGCCGGCATCCTCGGCCATGTAGAGCGGGTTCTCGTAGCGCATGTCGATGACGGCCGTGCCGATCTCGATCCTCTTCGTGCGCGCGCCGACGGCGGCGAGCAGCGGGAAGGGCGAGGCGAGCTGGCGCGCGAAATGATGCACCCGGAAATACGCGCCGTCCGCGCCCAGTTCCTCGGCCGCGACGGCAAGGTCGATCGACTGGAGCAGCGTGTCGCCGGCCGAGCGGGTCTCGGATTGCGGGGAGGGGGTCCAATGCCCGAAGGAGAGGAAGCCGATTTTCTTCATGTGTCTGCCTCGACGCTCGAAACGTCCGTTTAGAGGGGTGTCGGAGGCGAAGATGGGATATCGCGGCGGGATTGAAAAGACAGGGAAAGAGAACGCAGCGTTCACAATTCGCACCCGGACCGGCTCTTGCCACGAGCCGGTCCGCGATGGCGGCGCTCAGACGCCCTTGGCGATCATCGTGTAGATCTTGCGCGTGCGCTCGTGGATCGTCCATTCACCGCGCCAGCCATGCGGCAGGGCGAACATTTCGCCCGGGCCGATGTCCCGTCTCGTGCCGTCACCGTCGTGCAGCGTCACCCGACCGGTGAGGATATGGCAGATCTCCGCGATCTGCGTGCGGTCGGCGGTGAAGCGGCCGGGCGTGCATTCCCATATGCCGGTTTCCATCCCGCCGTCCGGGCTCGTCCACAGCGTTGCGGTGGCCTCCTGCTGGTCGCCCTCGATGGAGGTCGGCTTCGGCGCGAAGGGGCCGATGTCGCGGGTGAGGAGGTCGCCGAAATGTTCAAGGCTGATCATGGTCTGTCCTGTCTGTCTCTGGCTCAATGGCCGGTGATGCTGTCGGCGAGCGACGCAAGTCTCGATGTGTGCGGCAGGCCGGCGAATTCGCGCTCGTCGGCGATGCGGTAGAGCTGGTACATGGAATGCACGCCGAGCCAGCGGAAGGGTTCCGGCTCCCATTTGCGCACCGTGCGGTTGACCCAGGGAAGGGCGGTCAGCTCCGTCTTGCGGTCGAGCACGAGATCGCAGAGCGTGCGGCCGGCGAGGTTCGAGCTGGAGACGCCGAGGCCGACATAGCCGCCGGCCCAGCCGATGCCGCTCGCGCGGTCGAAGCCGGCGGTCGTGCACCAGTCGCGCGGCACGCCGAGCACGCCGCACCAGGCATGGTCGATCTTCAGCGCCTTCGTCTGCGGCAGGAGGCGCGTCAGGATGGCGTGCAGGGCATCGATGGTCGCCTGCTGGGTCTTGCCGTTCACGTCGGTCTTCGAGCCGAAGCGATAGGGCACGCCGCGTCCGCCCATGGTGATGCGGCCCTCGCGGGTGCGCTGGGCGTAGCAATAGGCGTGCGCGGCATCGCCGAGCAGTTCATGGCCTTCCCAGCCGATTTCCTGCCACAGCGCCTCCGGCACGGGCTCGGTGACGATCTGGGCGCTGTTCAGCGGCAGCCAGGTGCGTTCCTCGCCGGGGAAGCCGGCGGAAAAGCCCTCCGTGGCGCGGATGATGTTAGAGGCGCGCACCGTGCCGCGGTCGGTCTCGACGCGGCCCTTCTCGAAACGGGTGACGGCGGTGCCCTCGTAGATCGGCACGCCGAGGCCTTCGACGACCTTTGCAAGGCCGCGCACCAGCTTGGCGGGCTGCACGCGCGCGGTGTCGCGGATGACGAAACCGCCCTGGACATTGGCGATGTTGATACGCTTGGCCGCCTCCTCTGCGGAGAGCATCTGCAGGCGCTCGGCCGGCATCTGCCAGTCGAGATAGAACTGGTACTCCTCGCGGGCGCGGGCAAGCTGCGGCGCGTTGGTGGCGACGGTGAGATTGTCGGCGCGGCGGATGTCGGCGTCGATCCCCTCGGCCTCGGCGACGCGGACCACCTCGTCCACCGTGCCGGCCATGGCGCGCTGCATGTCGATGACGGCGCCGCGCGTCGAGGTCTTCAGGTACTTGTCGCGCGACCAGCCGAAACCGCCGGAAAGCCAGCCGCCGTTGCGCCCGGAGGCGCCGAAGCCGGCGAATTCCCGTTCCAGCACGACGATGTCGAGGGAGGGATCGGCCTTCTTGAGGTAGTAGGCCGTCCAAAGGCCGGTATAGCCCGCGCCGATGATGCAGACATCGGCCTCGCGGTCGCCGGGCAGGGGAGCGCGCTTTTGCGGAATGCCGCCGATATCGGCATACCAGAAGGAGATGTTTCCGTTGGTCTTGGCGTCCATGGGGAAGGCTTTCGGGTTCAGGTCAGCGTCACGTCGGCGCTGGCATCGTCGGGAAGAAGGGTGAGGTCGGAGGGCAGGAAGGCGATATCGGCGGCATCGCCGATGGAAAAATCCGCCGCGCCGAGGGGGCTGCGCACCACGGCGACCGTGCCGTCGGCAAGCCGCACCTCGTATTTCGAGCCGGAACCGAGATAGATCGCCTCCGTGACCGTGCCGGCAAGGCGGTTCTCGCCGGGAACAGTGTCCGCGCCGGGGCGCTTCAGCGCCACGCGCTCGGGCCGGAGCAGGATCACCGGGCGGGCATCGTCGGCAAGGCGGCCGTGGGCGAAAATCTTTTGCGCGCCGATGGTCATCGCCGTGCCGTCGCCGGCAGCTTCCACCGTGCCGCGCAGCACGGTGGAATCGCCGATGAAGCGGCCGACGAAGAGGGTCGCCGGATGGTCGTAGAGTTCGCGGCCCGTGCCGATCTGCTCGATGCGCCCGCCGTTGAACACGGCGATGCGATCGGAGAGGACAAGTGCCTCCTCCTGGTCGTGGGTGACGTAGACGAAGGTGGTGCCGAGCTCGCGGTGGATGCGCTTGATCTCGAGTTGCAGCCATTCGCGCAGCTTCTTGTCGAGCGCGCCGAGCGGTTCGTCCATCAGGAGGAGCGGCGGATCGAAGACGAGCGCCCGGGCGAGCGCCACGCGCTGCTGCTGGCCGCCCGACAGTTCGTTCGGGTAGCGATGGGAGAAATCCGCCATCTTCACCATGTCGAGGGCGCGCCTGACCCGCCTCTCGCGGTCCTCGCCCTTGAGGCCGCGCAGGGTCAGCGGATAGGCGACGTTCTTGCCGACCGTCATGTGCGGGAAGAGCGCGTAGTGCTGGAAGACGACGCCGATATTGCGCTTGTGCGAGGGGAGGCCGGTGACGCTCCTGCCGCCGATTTCGAGCGTGCCGGAACTGATGTCGGTGAAGCCGGCGATGAGGTTCAGCGTCGTCGTCTTGCCGGAGCCGGAAGGGCCGAGCAGCGTCATGAACTCGCCGGGGCGGATATGCAGGTCGATGTCCCTGAGGGCGGTGAAGGCGCCGTAGCGCTTGGACGCCTTGCGGATATCGATCGCCGCGCCGGCGGAGCGTCGGGGTGCGTTCATGGTCAGGTCCTTCCGCGGCGCATGCCGAGAAGCAGGCCGGCGATGATGATGAGCGAGGTCGCGAGGAACAGGAGCGTGCCGACGGCCGCGACGGTGGGGTCGGCGTCGCGGGTGATCGAGGTGTAGATCTGCACCGGCAGGGTTTTCAGGTAGGGGCTGGTGATGAACAGCGCCACGATGATCTCGTCGAACGAGGTGATGAAGGCGAAGAGCGCACCGGAGAGGACGCCGGGCAGGATGAGCGGCAGCGTGACGGTGCGGAACACCGTCAGCCGGCCGGCGCCGAGGCTGGCGGCGGCGGTCTCCAGCCGCCGGTCGAAGACTTCGAGGCTCGCCTGCACCGCGATCAGCACGAAGGGGATGGCGAGCATGGTGTGCGCCAGCACGAAGCCGGTGATGGTGCCCACCAGATGCGTGTCGAGATAGACGGCGTAGATGCCGATCGCCAGCACCACGCCCGGCACGACCATCGGCGTGATCAGCAGCGCGCGCAGGAGGCCGCCGGTGCGCGCCGCCGCCCGCGTGACGCCGAAGGCGGCGAGCGTGCCGACGACGGTCGCGACGACCGCGACGATGAGCGCGATGATCAGCGAATTGGAAAAGCTCGTCGTCCAGTCCGGATTGCGGAAGAAGTTGTCGTACCATTGCCAGGAGAAGCCGACCGGCGGGAAGGCGAGCGACTTGTTGCCGTTGAACGACATCGGGATGACCACCAGCGTCGGCGCGAGCAGGAGCAGGGCGACGAGCAGGCAGAACAGGCCGAGGAGGACGCGGGGGAAGGACGGCATCGCTCACGCCTCCCTGCGGGTCGAGGAATGCTTCTGGCGCATCAGTGGGGCGGCGATGGCCAGAAGCACGAAGGTGGCGACGAGAAGCACGACGCCCATGGCGCCGCCGCGGCCCCAGTTGAGCAGGCTCAGCACCTGGTTTTGCACCAGCGAGGAGAGCAGGATGCTGCGCGGCCCGCCGAGCAGGGCCGGCGTGATGTAGAAGCCGAGCGAGAGGATGAAGACGATGATGACGCCGGCATAGACGCCCGGCAGCGACAGCGGCACGTAGATCTGCAGGAAGGCGCGCCAGGGTTTTGCGCCGAGGCTGCGGGCCGCCTGCAACAGGCGCGTGTCGATGCCCTTCATCACGGAATAGATCGGCAGGATCATGAAGGGGAGCAGCACCTGCGTCATGCCGATGACGACGCCGGGCAGGGTGCGGATCAGCTTGACGGGCGGCAGGCCGACGCCGCGCAGGACCGAATTGATGACGCCGGAATCCTGCAGCAGGATGACCCAGGCAAGCGTGCGCACCACGCCGCTCAGCCAGAAGGGCACGAGCACGCACAGGATGAGCGCGAGCCGCACATTCTTGCCGACGATGGTCATGGCATAGGCGTAGGGGTAGGCGCAGACAAGGGAGACGAGTGTCACCCAGGCGGCGACGACGAAGGTGCGTTGCAGTACCGTGCGGTTCACCGCGGACTGGAAGAACCAGACGTAGTTGTCGAGGCCGGGGGCGGGATCGGTGACGCTGCGCGTGACGACGATCGCCAGCGGATAGGCAAGCGCGAGGAGGAGCACCAGCACGGCGGGCGCCGCGAGCCACGCCGCGCCGCGGGGTCGCCATCTCTTCGGGAGAGCGGGCCTGTCAGGCGTATCGGTCACGGTCGTCTCCTGTGTTTGCGGTAGGCGAGGGCTCGTATTGAGGCGGCCCCTCATCCGGCCTGCCGGCCACCTTCTCCCCGTAAACGGGGCGAAGGGATATGCCGTGCCGGTTTCCTCAACCAGTGCCCGTTTGCGGGGCAGGTCCCCTCTCCCCGCTTGCGGGGAGAGGGTTAGGGTGAGGGGCAAACCAGCCTCAATTGCCGGAAAGCAGCGCGTTCCACTTCTCGGCGGCGAGGTCGAAATTCTTCACCCAGAACGGGATGTTCTGCTGGTAGCCCTGGGCGATGCGCTCGGGCGTCGAGGTGAGGAAGGAGGCGGTGACCTCATCGACCTTCGGCTTGGCGTCCATGTGGATCGGCGTGTAGGAGGTCTTTTCCGTCAGAATCTCCTGCGAACGCTGGCCGAGATAGGCATTCAGCAGCGCATAGGCGGCATCGGTGTCCTTGACGCCGACCGGGATGGTCATCTGGTCCATGACCACCAGCCAGTCCTGCCAGACGGGCGTGTATGCTGCGCCGTTCTTCGCGGCGGTCATGGCACGGCCGGTCCACATCATGATCATGTCGGCCTCGCCGGATTCGGCGAGCTGCTGGCTTTCCGCGCCGGTCTTCCAGTAGATCGTGTCGGGACCGAGGTCACGCAGCTTCTGGATGCCCTTCTCGATATCGTCGGGCGTCATCGCCTTCGGGTCGCCGCCGGCTGCCTTGAAGGCCTGCTCGATCAGGCCGCCGGTCGGATCGCCGCTGCCGTCGATAGCGCGGGAGCCCGGGAATTTCTCCGTGTCGAAGAAGTCCTGCCAGTCCTTCGGCGGATTGTCCTTGTAGGTCTCGGTCTTGTACATGAAGATGACGCCGTAGTTCATCGCCGGAACCGAGCATTCGCCGACCTGGTTCGGCGGGATCTTCGAGACGTCGAGCCTGGAGAAGTCGAGTTTCTGGAACAGCGTGCCGCAATGCACGTAGGGCGGCAGGTCGGCGGTATCGACCACGTCCCAGGTCACGTTGCCGGCGTCGACCTGGGCCTTCAGCTTGGCAATCTCCGTCGGGCCGTCGTTGAGCAGCGTCACGCCGGATTTTTCGACGAACTCCTGGAGGGCGGCGACCTGGCCGTCCTGGTAGATGCCGCCATAGGAGACGAAGGTCAGCGTCTTGCCCTTGAGCGAGCCTTCCTCCACTGCGCCGGCGACCGGCTTTTCCTGTGCGAATACCGGCAACGCCAGGGCGCACGTCATCGTCAGGGCCAGAGCCCCTGCAAATTTCCTCATTATCGATACTCCCAGTAGCGCTCGCGTGGATTGCTCCCGCCGCGGTTACGAGCCCGTCCGTGGCAGGTATTTGTCGAGGTCGTCTGCGACGCTGGTGGGCGGCGCGATCATCCAGAGAACTTCAGCCGGTTCCGGGCCGATATTCACGGTCTTGTGCGGAACCGAGGTCGGGTATTCGATGCTGTCGCCAGTCGACAGCACATGGCGCTCCTCGCCGAGGGTAAGCTCCACCTTGCCCCTGAGGACCAGGAAGAGTTCATGCGAATCCCCGTGGCTGTAGGGCTTGTCGCCCGTCGAGCCGCCGGGATCGAATTCACCGATATAGACCTCCATGTCGCGGATCGGCCGCCGCGACAGAAGCATTTTCCGATAGCCTTCGGCCGGCGGCAGGGCGGGGCGCTCATGCTTGCGCAGCACGCGGCCGACCGGCGGGGCGGCCTCCTCGAAGAGGTCCGTCAGGCTTATGCCGAGCGCGCCGGCAATGCGTATCAGCGTGCTGGTGTTGACGCCGCTGAGGCCGCGTTCGAGCTGGCTGAGGAAGCTTGCCGTCGTGCCGGTGGCTTCGCCGAGCGTGCGCAGAGACATGCGGCGGGCGGTGCGGAAGGTCTTCACCTTCTCGCCGACGGCAGCCTGATTTCTCGTCGCGAGCGCGATATCGTCCATGGCCATGCTCCTCACTTAACAACGTATTAAGTGGAGGGCGTTTTGGCAACAGCTAAAAATAGCCGGCAGCGGATTTTGCGCTGGCAGCTACAGTGCGCTCGCGATCCTCAGCCCGTCATAGACGGCCTCTTCCGCCGTGCGCGGCGCCAGGCAATCGCCGATGAGGTGAACCTCCGGCGCCAGCCCCGCCAGCCTTTCCCGCAGGTCGTCGGCCGGCGCGTGCCCCAGGCAGAGGACGAGCGTGTCCACGCCCTCGAAGACGATCGGCTGTTCGCTGACGGTGTGCTGCAGGTAGACCGTGCCGCTGTCGCAGCCGTAGAGCCGGGCATAGGGCGTGATGCCGACGCCCTTCCGGTGCAGTTCGGCGGCGATGTTGTCGCGCACATAGAGCGGCAGGAGCTCGCCGGGATGGGTGCCGTTGACGGCAAGCTCGACGCTGCAGCCGTTGTCGACGAGCAGTTCGGCAATGCCGGGGCCGATCCAGTCGCAGCGCCAGTCGGCGACGATGACGCGGCTGCCGGTCTTCACCTCCCGGCGCAGCACCTGCCAGGCATCGACGATCTGCACGCTGTCGTCGGCGGGGATATCGGGCAGGTAGGGTGTGGCGCCCGTCGCCAGCACCACCGCGTCGGGCCTCTCGCGTTCCACGAGGGCCGCATCGACGCGACAGCCCTTGACCACGCGCACCTGCGCCAGTTCCAGCTCGCGCGAAAGATTGGTGATGATGCCGCCGAACTCCGCGCGGCGCGGCAATTGCTGGGCAAGCAGCGCCTGCCCGCCGAGCTGGCTTGCGGCTTCATAGAGCGTGACGCGGTGGCCGCGCGCGGCCGCGACGGCGGCGGCCTTCATGCCGCCCGGCCCGCCGCCGATCACCATGACCGTCTTCGACTCGACCGCCGGGACAAGCGTGCCGAAGGCAAGCTCGCGGCCGGTCTCGGGGTGCTGGATGCAGGAGATCGGCACGCCGCGGTGGAAATGGCCGATGCAGGCCTGGTTGCAGGCGATGCAGGCGCGGATATCGTCGGTACGGCCGTCTTCCGCCTTTTCCGGCATCTCCGGATCGCAGATCAGCGCGCGCGTCATGCCGCAGACATCGGCCGCGCCCCCGGCGATGACCGCCTCGGCCTCCTGCGGCTGGTTGATGCGGCCTGCGACGAAGACCGGCACGTTCAGCGCCTTGCGGAAGCGGGCGGCATCGCTTGCAAGATAGGCGCTGGCATAGGCCATGGGCGGCACGATATGCACCGCGCCGCCGAGCGAGGCGGAGGTGCCGGTCGTGACGCTGACATAGTCGATGAGCGGTTCGAGCAGCCGGCAGCCGTCCAGCGCCTCGTCGGGTGTCAGGCCGTTTTCGTCGCGGTCTCCGGCGCTGATGCGCAGGCCGACGACGAAATCCTCCGACGTCGCCGCGCGGATCGCCTCCAGCGCCTCCCTGGCGAACCGCAGCCGGTTCTCCAGCGATCCGCCGTAGTCGTCCGTGCGCCGGTTGACGCGCGGGTTCAGGAACTGGGCAGGCAGGTAGCCGTGGCTCGCCACCAGTTCCACGCCGTCGACGCCGGCCGCCTGCATGCGCCGGGCCGCCGCGCCGTAGCCGGCGACGATCTCGTCGATCATCGCCTGGTCGAGCGCGCGCGGCATCACGCGGAACCGCTCGTTGGGTGTGACGGACGGGGCATAGGCGACCGTCAGCAGCCCGTCGCCGCCTTCCATGATCTCCCGGCCGGGATGGAAGAGCTGCGAGAAGAGCACGCAGCCATGCGCGTGACAGGTTTCCGCCAGCCGGCGGTAGCCCTCGATGCAGCTGTCGTCCGTCGCCATCAGCATGTGCGAGGTGTAGCGCGCCGTCTCGTGCACGCCCGCGACCTGGGAGACGATGAGGCCGACGCCGCCCTTCGCCCGTGCTTCGTGATAGGCGACGAGGGCTGCGTTGACGCGCCCGTCCGTCGGCAGCGTCGTGTCGTGGCCGGTGGACATGATGCGGTTCTTCAGCCGCACGCCGCGGATGGTGAGGGGCTGGAAGAGGTGCGCAAAGGGGCTCATGCGGCGCCCCCGGCCTTGCGACAGAGGCGCATGGCGCCCCCGACAGACACGATCCCGTTCATCCAGTCCTCCCTCCCGAGCGGCGAAACGCGATGCTTATATTTTATCCCGGGTCAAAAATCGACGCCTCCGCCAACACGCCCTCGCGCACCAGCACGCGGCCGCGGCGGATGACGGTGCGCTTTTGCGGCGTCAGCGCCACGGCCTCGGCGAGCGTGCGGGCGGGAACCAGCACGAGATCGCCGAAATCGCCCTCGGCAAGGCCGTAGCCGGCAAGCCCGAGGCCTTCCGCGCCACCGAAGGTGCAGATGCGGGCGGTCGCGGCAAGGTCGGCATCGTTGGTCATGCCGTTGCGCTGGGCGAGATATTTCGCCCGCTCCAGCATGTCGCCATTGCCCCACGGCTCCCAGGTGCCCTGGATGCCGTCCGAGCCGGAGGCGACGATAAGGCCGCATTCGCGCATCAGGCGCAGCGGCAAGGCCGGGGCGGCCGGGCTGCCGACCGTCATCACCGAAATGCGCTCCGCCGCCAGCGCCTCGATCAGCGCGCGCTGGCGGACGGGCTCCAGCATGCCGAGGCAATAGGCGTGGCTCACCATGACGCGGCCCTGCAAGGCAAGCGCCCGGGTGCGCTCGACGATCAGTTCGAGGCAGAACGCGCCGAGATCGCCGGGCTCGTGCAGGTGGATGTCGACGGGTTTCGCATACTTGTCGGCGAGCGCGAAGATCGCGTCGAGATGGCGCACCGGATCGCGCTCGATCGTCGCCGGATCGATGCCGCCGACGATATCGGCCCCGGCTGCCATCGCCGCGTCCATCAGGTCGAACGTACCATCGCGCGGCAGCATGCCGCTCTGGGGAAAGGCGACGACCTGCACATCCACGAGATCGCGGAGCGCCGCGCGGGTTTCGAGGACGCCCTCGATATTGGCGAGGCCGATTTCCGTATCGACATCGACATGACTGCGGATGTGCAGCACGCCGTAATGCAGCGTCTGGAGGATCTGGCGGGCCGATTGCCGGCGCGCGTTCATGTCACGCTCGCGCTTGGCCTTGCGGTCGGCGAGGATGCGTTCGTTGCGGGTCGGCCCGATACGGTTCTCGAACCAGTCCATGCCGATCAGCGTCTTGTCGAGATGGGTATGCGCCTCGACGAGGCCGGGCAACGCGATGCAGCCGGCCGCGTCGATCGTTTCCGCCGGCGCGGTGCCGGTCGGGGCGGTGAAACGGCCGCCGCGGATGAGAAGGTCGGCCGGTTCGCCGCCGAAGGGGCGGGCGTTGCGGATGAGAAGGTCGCTCGTCATGCTGTTCTCCCTGTTCGGCTTCAGGCGTGGCCGGCGCGGCGCATCGCCAGGTGGAAGGCTCTTTCTGCGCGGTCGAGAATGGCGCCCTCGTCGGCGTGCAGCAGTTTCCGCCCGCGCATCAGCACGCGGCCGCCGACAATGGTCGTGTCCACGTCGGCGCCGTTGGCGAAGCGCGCGAGGCGCTGCACCGGATCGACCGGCGGCCACAGATGCGGCTGGCGCATGTCGATGAGGAGGATGTCGGCGCGCTTGCCGACCTCCAGCGAGCCGATCTCGTCTTCCATGCAAAGCGCGCGGGCGCCCTCGATCGTCGCCATTTCGAGAAGCTGGAGCGGCGGCAGTACGGTATCGTCGCAGAAATGCCGGGCATGGTAGCGGTGCGCCTGGAACATGTTGCGGAACATGTCGAAGGAGCGGTCGGGTGCGGCGGCATCCGTGCCGAGCGAGACGGTGATGCCGTCCGCCATCAGCTCCGGCGCCGGGCAGCGCCCGTAGACGGACATCAGCGCGCTCGGATTGTGCGCCACCTTGGCGCCGGTGCGTTTCAGCACCGCGCGGTCCGCCTCGGTGAGGTCGATGCAATGGGCGAGCAGCGAGCGGCCGTCGAACAGGCCGAGCCGGGCGTCGTTGGCGGCGATCGAGCCGTCGCGGTGGCCGTCCTGCACCAGGAGCACGCCCTTCTCTCGCGCAAGGTCCCGCGCCCGGCGCGAGAGGGCGAAGACCGCCTCGTCCTCCAGTTCGCCGGCGTCGAAGACGGGGAGGGAGAGGGCGAGCCGCAGCCGGTCGTCGCGGCCCGACCAGGCGTCGAGCAACGCGGCGCAGACGGTCAATTGTGTATCCGGCGATACGGTGATTTCGTCATACGATTTTTCGTCGTGCCTGCGATAGACACTTCTTGCCGAGGGTCGGTTGGGGCCGATGGCCAGCACCTCGCGCAGACCCATTTCGGCAATGGCGGCAAGGTGGGCCTCGGCCGCGTCCGGCGCTTCGGTGCGCATGATGTCCGGTCCGCCGCCGAAGAGCAGCGCCGCGGTGGTGGTGCCGCACCGGATGCGTTCGGCGGCCGAAAGCGCCGCCTCTGCCGCCCAGAATTCCGGATCCGTCGCTTCGGCGTAGATCCGGCCGGTGATCGCCATCCAGTCTTCCGAACCGCCGCCAAGGCCCTTGGTCAGCATGTGCCCGGCATGGGCGTGGGTGTCGATCAGTCCCGGCATGACGACCATGCCGGCGGCGTCGATGCGCGGCGTCTCCGGCGGGACGGCCGGCGCCTGTGCACCGACGGCGGCAATCCGCCCGTCCTGCACCAGCACACTCGCCCCCTCCAGCACGCGCCGGCCGGTATCCATGGTGAGAACCACGCCGTTCTCGATCAGCAATGTCCCGGTCATTCGAATCCTCCGCAATTATTGGATACAATTTTTGCAAACTTTGTGTGCAAATTCTAGTTCTAGTATCTTGATATTACGTTTTCATTATGTACAGTCATATTCGGAGTGATCGTATGCATATTTTTTATAAACATGCATACAAATCTGGAGGACCCTCGTGAAGACCTATATGAAGACCCTGCTGGCGGGGCTTGCCGTACTGGCGCCGCTTTCCGCCCCCGCCTTTGCCGAGACGCTGCGCTGGGCCGCATCCGGCGACGTCATTTCCTACGACCCGAATGCGCAGGTCGACAGCTTCACCCAGAGCGTGCAGCATATCGTGTTCGATCCGCTGGTGCGCCGTAACAAGGATCTGAAGCTGGAGCCGGCGCTCGCCACCTCCTGGGAGGTCATCGAGCCGACCCGCTGGCGCTTCAAGCTGCGCCAGGGCGTGAAATTCCACGAGGGCCAGCCCTTCAACGCCGACGACGTGGTGGCGACGATTACGCGCCAGATCGACCCCGGCGCGCGCAACCGCGAAAACCTCTCCGCCGTCACCGGCGTCGAGAAGGTGGACGACTATACGGTCGACCTCATCCTGCGTGGGCCCTACCCGCTGCTCCTCAATGACCTCGCCGCCATCTACATCCTGAGCAAGCCGTGGATGGAGGAGCACGACGCGCTGAAGCCGGGCAACACCGCGACCGGTGTCGTCACCTATGCCAGCAACCACGCCAACGGCACGGGCGCCTTCAAGCTGAAGAGCTACGAGCCGGATTCGCGCTCGGTCTTCGAGGTGAACAAGGACTGGTGGGACAAGCCCGAACACAACCTGACGGAAGTGGAATTCCGCCCCATCGCCTCCGACGCCACGCGCGTTGCGGCGCTGCTGTCGGGCGAAGTCGACATGGTCGTGCCGGTTCCGCTCCAGGACGTCGACCGCATCGCCGCGACCGAGGGGCTGAAGGTGGTGGAGAACCCGTCGCTGCGCACCATCATGCTGGCGCTGAACTTCGAGAAGGAACTGCACGCCGCCCCCGGCGTCGCCAATCCGATGCTGAACGTCAAGGTGCGCCAGGCGCTCTGGCACGCCATCGACCTGAACACGATCCAGAAGCGCCTGATGCGCGGCAAGTCCCGCGTCGCCGCCATGCTCGTCGCCCCGGCCGTCACCGGCCATGACGATGCGATCGACGTGCCGCTGGACTACGATATCGACAAGGCGAAGGCGCTGCTGGCGGAAGCCGGCTATCCGGACGGCTTCAAGACGGGCCTTTCCTGCTCGAACGACCGCTACATCGCCGATGAGCAGATCTGCCTTGCCATCTCCTCCATGTGGGCGAAGATCGGCGTAACGGTTGACCTCAGCGTCGAGAGCAAGACGACCTATTTCCCGCGCATGGATAACGGCGAACTCGACGTCTACATGCTCGGCTGGGCCTCGCTGCCGCCGATGGACGGCTTCAGCGTGCTCCAGGCGCTGCTCGCCACCAATGACGGCACCTATGGCGGCTCGAACCCGAACGGGCTTTCCGATCCGCGCATCGATGCGCTCGCCCGCTCGGCGGCGGTCGAACTCGACGAGGCCAAGCGCGTCGACATGCTGAAGGAAGCCTTCCGCATCACCCATGACGAGGCGCTGTTCATCCCGCTGCACCAGCAGCCGGTCGCCTGGGCCATGAGCGACAAGGTCGATATCCCGCAGTTCCCGGACGAATATGTCCGTCCGTGGTTCGCGCAGGTGAAGAAGTAACCTGTTTCTCCCGAGACGTGGTCCCGGCGGGCTGAGGCCGGCCGGGACCACGCGCAGATCCGGCCGACCCTCCGCAGCGAACGGCGCGGGGAGGATGGAGCGAACGGCCCGTCTTTTCTGCCCTTCGGGGCGTGTGCGCTCCCTCGCAAGGATGATTCCGATGTTGAGACTGTTTTCGGTGCGGCTCTTCCAGGCGATCCTGGTCATGGTCGCCGTCACCGCCATCGCCTTCGTCATGTTCCGCTTCGTCGGCGATCCCGTCGCCTCCATGGTGCGCGAGGGCGCGACCCAGGCGGAGAAGGACGCGCTGCGCATGGCGCTCGGCCTCGACAAGCCGATCCTCACGCAGTTCGTCGATTTCGTCGGCCAGGTGCTGACGGGCGACCTCGGCACGAGCTTCCGTTACCAGCAGCCGGTGGTGAGCCTGCTGATGAGCCGCCTGCCGGCGACACTGGAACTCGTCATCGTCGCGACGTTCCTGGCGCTCGCGGTCGGCATTCCGCTCGGCGTGCTCTGCGCCTTGAAGCCGCATTCCTTCCTGTCGCGGCTCACCCAGGCGACGACGTTGGTCGGCATTTCCATGCCCACCTTCGTCACCGGCCTGCTGCTGATCCTGGTCTTCGCCGTCAACCTGCGCTGGCTGCCGTCCTCCGGCCGCGGCGATCTGGTCGATCTCGGCTTTTGGAAGACCGGTTTCCTCACCCTTTCGGGCCTGAAATCACTGATCCTTCCGTCGATAACGCTGGCGCTCTTCCAGCTCACGCTGATCATGCGGCTGGTGCGCTCGGAGATGATCGATGTCCTGTCGTCGGACTACATCCGCTTCGCCTTCGCCCGCGGCCTGCCGCGCGCCTATATCTACGGGCGGCTTGCGCTGCGCAACGCGCTGATGCCGGTCGTCACCGTCACCGGCCTGCAGATCGGCCAGCTCATCGCGTTTGCCATCGTCACCGAGACGGTGTTCCAGTGGCCGGGCATGGGCCTGCTCTTCACCAATGCCGTCGGCTATCCCGACGTGCCGGTGCTGGCCGCCTACCTGCTCTTCGTCGGCTTCCTGTTCGTCATGATCAACATGGTCGTCGACATTCTCTACACCTTCATCGATCCGCGCCTGAGGACACGATAATGGCCACGCAATCCCTGATGCGCCGGCTGCCGCCGGTTTCCGTGATGATCGCCGGCCTGGTGCTCGCCGTCATGCTCGTGCTCGTCCTCTTCGCTCCGCTGATCGCGCCGATGGACCCGCGCGACGTCTCCTCCTATTCGCTGATCGACATGGAGATCCCGCCCGCCTTCATGGACGGCGGCGATCCGCGCTTCCTGCTCGGCACGGACAACCAGGGCCGCGACCTCGTCTCGGTCATCCTGTTCGGCCTCAGGATCTCCGTCGTCATCGGCCTCGGCGCGGTGCTCTTCGCCGCCGCGCTCGGCGTCGTGCTCGGCCTTGTCGCCGGCTTCTTCGGCGGCCTCGTCGACAACGTGGTGATGCGCATCGCCGACGTGCTGGTCAGCTTCCCGACGATCCTCGTCGCGCTCCTCATCAGCGGCATCGCCCGCGCGCAGCTCAGCGCCGACACGATGCTCACCTGGGCGCCGCTCGTCCTGATCTTCTCGATCGCCATCAACGAATGGGTGCAATATGCCCGCACGGTGCGTGCCTCCACCATGGTGGAGGTCGCGCGCGACTATGTGCGCGCGGCCAAGGTGATCGGCCTGCCGCCCGGCCGCATCATGGGGCGCCACATCCTGCCGAACGTCATGAGCTCGGTCATGGTCATCGCCACCATCAACCTTGCCGGCGCGATCCTGACGGAGGCGACGCTCTCCTTCCTCGGCGCCGGCATGCCGCCGACCTATCCCTCGCTCGGCACGCTGATCCGCATCGGCAACCAGTTCCTGTTCTCCGGTCTCTGGTGGATCGCCGTGATGCCGGCGGCCGTCCTCGTCATCCTCGTGCTTGCCGTCAACGTGATCGGCGATTATCTGCGCGACCGCTTCAACCCGAAACTGATGGCCCGCTGATATGACCGACGCGAAAACCCCCGTTCTCGACATCAAGAAGCTCCGCGTCGAATATCCGCTGGCCAATGGCGACACGCTCGTTGCCGTGAAGGATATCGACCTTCTCATCCGCCCCGGCGAGATCCACGCTCTCGTCGGCGAATCCGGCGCGGGCAAGACCACTGTCGGCAATGCGCTGATGGGCCTCCTGCAGGCGCCCGGCAAGATCGTCTCGGGCTCGATCGAGATCGCCGGCAAGCCGATCGACCTGCGCACCGGCCGCACCGAGGGCATCGTGCCCGGCCGCGATGTCGGCGCGATCTTCCAGGACCCGATGACGAGCCTCAATCCGCTCTTCACCGTGGAAAGCCAGCTTTGCGAGGGCATGCTGACGCATCTGAAGCTCTCCAGGGCCGAGGCGAAGGCCCGCGCGCTGGACCTGATGAAGGCCGTCGGCATCCCCGAGCCCGAACGCCGGCTCGGCTCCTATCCGCACCAGCTTTCCGGCGGCCAGCGCCAGCGCGTGGTCATCGCGACCGCGCTCGCCTGCGGCCCGCAGCTCATCGTTGCCGACGAGCCGACGACCGCGCTCGACGTGTCCGTGCAGGCGCAGATCCTGAAGCTGATCCGCGATCTTGCGGACCAGCGCGGTGTCGGCGTGCTGCTTGTCACGCACAATATGGGCGTCGTCGCCGAGATCGCCGACCGCGTCACCATCATGCAGAACGGCGCAGTGGTGGAGAGCGGCTCGGCGCATGCGGTGCTGACCGCGCCCAAGGCACCCTATGCCCGCACGCTGATCGCCGCCGTGCCGCCGATCGAAACCCGGCTCGAGCGCCTGCCGGTGCCGAGCGAGGAGACGCAGGTGACGCTTGATGCCCGCGCCAATGTGCGCAGCAAGAGCACGCGAAGCGAAACGGGAAACCGCGACGAGGTAGTACTCTCCGTCAGGGACCTCGTGATCGAATATGGCGGGCGCTCACTGATTCCCGGCCGGAAAAGTTCGGTCTTCCGGGCGGTGAAGGGCGTTTCCTTCGATGTTCGCCGCGGCGAGATTTTTGGTCTCGTTGGCGAATCCGGCTGCGGCAAGACCACCGTCGCCAACACCATCGCCGGCCTCGTCGCGCAAAGCGCCGGCAGCATCGATTTCCAGGGCACGGCGCTCGGCGCGAAACGCGAGAAGTCCGTCCGCCAGTCGTTGCAGATGGTGTTCCAGGATCCCTATTCGGCGCTCAATCCGCGCCTGCGCATCAATTCCGCCATCGCCGAGCCCATCCTATTCTACAAGCTCGCCGCCAATACGGAGGAAGCCCGGCAGGATGCAAGGACCCTGCTGGAGGCGGTGGGCCTGCCGGCCGATGCCGGCGGACGCTTCTCGCACGCCTTTTCCGGCGGCCAGCGCCAGCGCATCGCCATTGCCCGCGCGCTCGGGCCGCGCCCGTCGCTGCTGATCTGCGACGAGCCGACCTCGGCGCTCGACGTGTCGGTGCAGGCGCAGCTTCTGAACCTCCTGAAGGACCTGCGCGACCTTGCCGGCCTTTCCATGCTGTTCATCAGCCACGATCTCGCGGTGATCCGCCAGATGTGCGACCGCATCGCCGTGATGAAATCGGGCGAGATCGTCGAACTGGCGGAGACCGAGGCGCTGTTCACCGCGCCGAAGCACGACTACACCAAGGAACTGCTGCGCCTTGCGCCCTCGCTCGACCGCATCCTGTCGCGGCAGGCCGCGGAATAAACCGGAGACCTCCATGGCCGATATCCTCATCAAGAACGGCACCGTCATCGCCATCGATCCCGAGCGCCGCATCATCCCCGATGGCGCGGTGGCGATCACCGGCGACCGCATCGTTGCCGTCGGCCCGACGCAGGAGGTGGCGGCCGCCCATCCGGCCCGCGAGGTCATCGATGCGCGCGGCATGGCGATCATGCCGGGTTTCGTCGACGCCCATGCCCATGCCGGCCACGGGCTGATCAAGACGCTGGGCGGCGGCAGGAGCGATCCGTGGTATCAGGCCTGCCGCGGCGCCTATACGGTCGGCTCGACGCCGGACTTCTGGTTTGCCGAAGCGCAGCTTGCCGCGCTGGAACGCCTGCGCTTCGGCGTGACGACCGGCGTCTCGCTGCTCGGGGGCGGGGATTCCGTCATGCGCACGGACGAGCCGGTCTATGGCGATGCCCATATGGAAGGCGTGCTCGGCATCGGCACGCGCTCGGTGGTCGCCGTGGGCACGACGCGCCCGCCGCATCCCCTGACCTATGCGCGCTGGGACGGCGAGACCCGCACGGATTATCCCGTCTTCTTCGACCAGCAGTTTGCCACCTGCAAGACGCTGGTCGACCGCTGGCACGGCAGTCATGACGGCCGCCTGCATCTCGCCCTGCTGACGCCGACGCTGCATCGGGGCTATCGCGATGCTGCCGGCGCGGACGACGCCGTCGCCCAGTCGCGCGCGGTCAAGCGCTATGCCGAGGAGCGCGGCCTTGTCTTCACCCAGGACGGCCACACCGCGGGCAGCGTGCGCATCGCGCACGAGATCGGCATTCTCGGCCCGTGCACGCTGCTTTCCCATGCGACGGGTCTCGATGAGGAGGAAATCGCGATCTGCGCCGAGACCGGCACGACCATCGTGCACAATCCGAGCGCCGTCGCCGCCATCCTGGCGCGCTGCCCGGTGCCGGAACTGCTGGATGCCGGCGTTACCGTCGCCATCGGCTCGGACGCGACGGCGCCGGACCGCTCGGCCGACATGTTCCGCCACATGCAGCAATGCATGCACTACCACCGCACCCATTTCCACGACCCGAGCTGGCTGCCGCCGGGCAAGGCGCTGGAAATGTGCACCATCGACGCCGCGCGCGTGCTCGGCCTCGAAGCGGAGATCGGCTCGCTGGAGCCGGGCAAGAAGGCCGACGTCATTCTCGTCGATCTGCGCCGGCCGCATCTCTATCCGGCCCACATGCCGGAATTCCGCGTCACCTGTTTCGCCAACGGCAATGACGTGCACACGGTTCTCGTCGGTGGCAAGGTGCTGCTGCGCGACCGGGCGCCCCTCCATGTCGACCAGGATGCCGTGCTCGACGCGGCGCAGCGCGAGGCCGAGCGCATGATCGACCGGCTGGACCTCCGATACGCGCTGGAAACGCCGCGCATGTTCTGGGGGCACAGCCGGGACCTCGATGTGCTCGACTGAGGGTTTGCGCCGGCCTCAAGCCTCCATGAGACGATCGATGCCTGCTCTGACGCGCGAGACGCCCTCGACGATGTTGGCGCGGGGGATCGAGGAATAGCCCATGCGGAAGTAGCGGCAGGGCCTGTCGCTCTCCGGAAAGAACGGCGAGCCGGATTCGACCAGCACCCCGTCCTGGCGCAGGTCACGCACCAGCCGGTCGGCGTCGAGCCCTTCCGGCCCCTCCATCCAGAAGGACGTGCCGCCGAAGGTGGAGGAGCTGGCGATGGTCAGGCCCTCGCGTCGCAGCGCCTCGGCCATCAGGACGTGGCGCTTGTGGTATTCGGTGCGCATGCGGTGCAGCACGGCGTCGTAGTGGCCGAGCGCCAGGAAATAGGCGGCGGTGCGTTGCAGGTGGCCGGGCGGATGGCGCAGCATCAGGGAGCGCAGCGCGCGCGCCTCGCGGATGAAGGGGGCGGGCGCGACGAGATAGCCGAGCCGCAGCCCCGGGAAGAGCGATTTCGAGAAGCTGCCGATATAGAGCACGCGCCCCGTCGAATCGAAGGCCTTCAGCGCCGGCGAGGGCGGGGCGAGATAGCTGATCTCGAACTCGTAATCGTCCTCCACGATGACGAAATCCTTCTCCGCCGCCGCCTGGAGCAGCCGCGTGCGCCGGTCGATCGGCATGGTGGCGCCCGTCGGCGAATGGTGGCTGGGCGTGACGAAGACCGCGTCGGTATCGTCGGGCAGGGCATCGGGCGGCAGCCCCTCGCCATCGACGTCGACGGTCGCGACCTTCGCGCCGCTGAGCAGCAGCGAGGCGCTGATATCGGGATGGCAGGGGTTTTCGCAGACCGCCCTGGAGCCCTTGTCCAGGATCAGCCGCGTGACGATCCACAGCGCGTTCTGCGCGCCGACTGTGATGAGCACCTCGTCCGGGTTTGCCTCGATGCCGCGCCGGGGCAAGGTGCGCGAACAGATGTAGTTGACCAGCCGGACGTCGTCGGCCGCCGCGAAATCGCTCGCCATGAGGATGAAGTCCTCGCGCGCCAGCGCCCGGCGGGCGCAGTCGCGCCAGGCGTTGAGGTCGAACAGCGACGGGTCCATCTGGCCGTAGAGGAAGGGATAGGGATAGCGCCGCCAGTCGAGCGGTTTCGACACTTGCCGCACCACCGAGAAGTGCATCTTCGTCTTGCGCGTCCAGTCCACCTGGGCGGACCCCGCCGCGGGGCGGTCGTTTTCCAGCCCCTTGCCCGGCGGATTGCCGGCGATACGATAGGAACTGCGGTTGGCGGCCTCCACATAGCCCTGGGACACCAGTTCCTGATAGGCGAGCGTTATCGTGATGCGCGAGATGTTGAGGTAGTCGGCAAGCCTGCGGGTGGAGGGCAGGTGCGCGCCGGGCTGGACGCGGCCTGCGAGCACGGCCGAGACCACGGTTTCGCGCAACTGGGCCTGCAAACCCAGGCCGCTCTCCCGGTCGATGAAGAAGATCGTCTCGGAAACGTTGGTGCGCATGACATCCATACTGTGGGGAGGCAATCTGGCTCTATTCAACTTCCAAACTGGATATAACGCAAGCGGGGCGCCGCCTTTATCACTTTTGTCAAGAAGACCGGGGCAACCGGCTCGAGCACCAATCGATGAGGAGAACGATGATGCTTTTCAAGAATTTCAATCGCCTGGCCACCACCGCCGGCCTTCTGGCCGGCCTTCTGGCGTCAAGCGCCGCATACGCACAAACCAGCCTGGTCGTCGGCTACCAGCAGATCGTCGGCCCGTTCGTCGCCGCCATCGCCGACGGCCGCTTCGATGCCGCCGCCAAGGAGGCGGGCTATACGATCGACTGGCGCCAGTTCTCGTCGGCCGGCGACATTACGACGGCGCTCGCCTCGGGCGACGTGCCGATCGGCGTGATCGGCTCGACCGGCACGGCGGCGGCCGCCACGCGCGGCGTCGAGCTCCAGCTTTTCTGGATCCTCGACAATATCGGCAAGTCCGAGGCGCTGGTCGCCCGCGACGGCTCCGGCATCGAGACGCCCGCCGGCCTCAAGGGCAAGAAGGTCGCCGTGCCCTTCGTGTCGACCTCGCATTTCCACCTCCTGGTCGGCATGAGCAAGGTGTGGAACATCGATCCGCGCGAGGTGGAGATCCTCAACCTGAAGCCGCCGCAGATCGTCGCGGCCTGGCAGCGCGGCGATATCGACGCCGCCTATGTCTGGCCGCCGGCGCTGTCGGAAATCCTGAAGACCGGCAAGGCGATCGCCGATTCCGAGGTCATCGGGGCGGCCAGCGTGCCGACCTTCGACGGGTTGGTGGTCGACAAGGCCTGGGCGGCGGAAAACCCCAAGTTGATGGAGGCCTTCACGAAGGTTCTTGCCGAATCCTACGCCGACTACAACGCCAACAAGGCCGCCTGGACGGTGGATTCGCCCCAGGTGCAGGGTATCGTGAAGCTCATCGGCGGTGACGGCCCGAGCACGGTGGAGGCGTTGGGGCTGCTTTCCTTCCCCAATGCGGACGAACAGGCGTCGGACACCTGGCTCGGCGGCGGTGCGACCCGCGCGCTCACCGAAAGCGCGAAATTCCTCGTCGAGCAGAAGCAGATCAGCAAGTCGCTCGACGATTATGCGCCCTTCGTGAATGCGGGTTTCGCCGAGGCGGCCGCGAAATAGCATAGTGTGCCGCTTGCACCGGCCGCTTCTGGCGGCCGGTGTGTCCACCAGACCCGCGACCGAGGTGCAGGGAGGCATTTCTCATGGAAACACTCAGCGTCAGGAATATCAGTCTGACCTATCCGGGCTTGTACTCGGACCAGGCGGTGATCGCCCTGAAAGGCGTCAACCTCACCATCAGGAGCGGCGATTTCGTCGTCGCGCTCGGCGCCTCGGGCTGCGGGAAGACCACGCTGCTCAATCTGATGGCCGGCTTCATGGCCCCTTCGGAAGGCGACATCTCGCTCGGCAACCACCGGGTCAACGGGCCGGGCGCCGAGCGCGGCGTGGTGTTCCAGAAGCACGCGCTGCTGCCCTGGCTCAACGTGATCGAGAACACCGAATTCGGCCTGAAGCTGCGCGGCGTCGACAAGGCGACGCGGCGGGAGATCGCCACCAAGAACCTCGCCCTCGTCGGCCTGCAGGATTTCCACCGCCACATGATCTATCACCTGTCCGGCGGCATGCAGCAGCGCGTCGGCATCGCGCGGGCGCTGACCTGCGATCCCGCCATGCTCCTGATGGACGAGCCGATGGCCGCGCTCGACGCGCTGACGCGCGAAACCATCCAGGAACTCCTGCTGGAGGTCTGGCAGCTCACCAACAAGATGTTCTTCTTCATCACGCACTCCGTCGAGGAGGCGCTGTTCCTCGGCTCGCGGCTGATCGTCATGTCGCCGCGCCCCGGCCGCATCACCCACACCTACGAACTCGATTTCAACCGCCGCTTCCTTGCGGAAGGCAACGCCCGGGCGATCAAGTCGAGCCCGGAATTCATCCGCATGCGCGAGGAAGTGCTCGGCATCATCTATGGCGACGAACGTGCGTCCGGAAACCCGGAGATGGCCCATGCTTGACAGAGTGACTCGCGCCAAACCCGCCAAGGCCGGCAGGATCTTCGGAGCGCCCGGCGAGGGCAGCAGCGGCCTGATCAGCTTCATGACGGCGGCCGTGCTCGTCGCCTCGTGGTTCCTCGTGACGGAATCCGGCTGGGTCAAGCCGCTCTTCCTGCCTTCGCCGCTCGCGGTCTGGGACAAGTTCTGGCTGGCGATGACGGAGGGCGTCTCGAACTCGACGCTGATGCAGCACACGGTGGCCAGTATCGGCCGCGTCTTCGGCGCCTTCCTGCTCGCGCTGGTGACGGCGGTGCCGATCGGCATCCTGATGGGCGTCAACCGCTTCGTGCGCGGCCTGTTCGACCCGATCATCGAATTCTACCGCCCGCTGCCGCCGCTCGCCTACCTGCCGCTCGTCATCATCTGGCTCGGCATCGGCGAGTTCCCCAAGGTGTTCCTGATCTATCTGGCGATCTTCGCGCCGATGGCGATCGCCGCAAGGGCAGGGGTGCGCTCGGTCTCCACGGAACAGATCCACGCGGCCTATGCAATGGGCGCCACCCGCGGCCAGGTCATCGGTCAGGTGATCATGAAGGCGGCTCTGCCGGAAATCTTCACCGGCATGCGCATCGGCATCGGCGTCGGCTGGACGACGCTGGTGGCGGCCGAAATGGTCGCCGCGAACCGCGGTCTCGGCTTCATGGTGCTGAACGCCGCTGAAAACCTCGAAAGCGACACGGTGATCATGGGCATCTTCATCATCGGCCTCTTCGCCTTCGCCTTCGACCTTCTGATCCGCTACCTCGAGAAGACGCTGATCCCCTGGAAGGGGCGCGTCTAACCGGCGGCGGACAGCCCGACACTCAAACAAACCGGCCCCGGCGGCCTTTGAAGACGGCCTTTCCCGTCTCCGGCGGAGCCATGCCTTGCGACAAGCCAGAGGACCTCAACGATGACACTGAGCGCCACCGATCTCAAAGCCCTGTTCGACGCCTTCAACCGGCACGACATCGACGGGGTCATGCACTTCTTCGCTGAGGATTGCGTGTTCGACGCGGTCGGCGGGCCGGAGGTCCACGGCGCCCGCTTCGAAGGTGCCGGGGCGATCGCCGGGGCCTTCAGCGGCGTCTGGACGACGATGCCGGACGCCGAATGGGCCGATCACAGCCATTTCACGGCGGGCGACCGCGGCGTCTCCGAATGGACCTTCCGCGGCACGGGCGCCGACGGCGGCCGCATCGAGGCGCAAGGCTGCGACCTCTTCACCTTCGCGGACGGCAGGATCGTCCGCAAGCAGGCGTTCCGGAAGAACCGGCCGGTCCTGCAACCCCGGTACTGAAAACTCGGAGCACGGCCATGCAATTGCGCACCATTCCTCCCAAGACCGGCAGGGCCCCGTTCGATCCCGCCTACGATCCGGAGACGGCGTCGACGCCGGGCACCGGCAAGGACTACGCGCCGACCTACTGGATCGGCACGGCCGGCCCGGAGCCCGAGGACGACGGCCCCGTCACGCGGGATATGGACGTCGACGTCGCCATCATCGGCTCGGGCTATACCGGCCTTTCCTGCGCCATCCATCTCGCCCGCGAGCACGGCATCAAGGCGACGGTGCTGGAAGCCAACGGCGTCGCCTGGGGGTGCAGCACCCGCAATGGCGGGCAGGCGCAGATTTCCGCCGGCCGCCTGAAGCGCTCGCAATGGATCGCCCGCTGGGGCGTCGACGTCGCCCGCAGGATGCATGCGGAAATATCCGAGGGGTTCGACCTCTTCCGTGCGCTGATCCGGGAACCCGAGATCGACTGCGACCCGCAGGACGGCGGCCATCTCTACATCGCCCATCGCGACAAGGTGCTGCCGGCGCTGGAAAGCGAGGCCCGCATCCTCAACGAGACCTTCGGCTATCGCGCCCGCATGGTCTCGCGCGAGGAGATCCACAGCGATTTCGTGCGCGATGCGGAAGCGCGCGGCGCGATGTACGAGCCGGACGGCATGGGCATCCATGCGGCCAAGCTCGCCTTCGGCTACCTTCGCCTCGCCCGCCGGCTCGGCGCGAAAGTGCACACGTCGAGCCCGGTGCTCGACTGCACGGCCAAGGGCGGCGTCCACTATCTCCGCACGCCCGGCGGCACGGTGCGCGCCCGCGCCGTCTGCATCGCCACGGCCGGCTACACCTCTCCCGGCATGAATGCGCTGACGAAACACCGGCTGATGCCGATCCTGTCCAACTCCATCGTCACGCGGCCGCTGACGGAGGGCGAGCGGGAGGCGCTGAATTTCAAGGCGCGCATTCCGCTCACCGATACGCGCACGCTGCGCCACTACTACCGCATGTTGCCGGATGGCCGCGTGCAGATCGGCAGCCGCAGCGCCATCAGTGGGCGCGACGCGGCGAACCCGAAGCATCTGGCGCTGCTGCTGGAGGGGCTCTACCGCAAGTTCCCGATCCTGCGCGGCATCGAGATCGACTATTCCTGGTGGGGCTGGGTGGATGTGAGCCACGACATGATGCCCCGCATCTTCCGGCCGGACCCGTCCCAGACGCTGTTCTACGCCATGGGCTACGGCGGCAACGGCGTCATGTATTCGGCGCAGGCCGGACGCCGCATGGCCGCCATGGTCGCCGGCAAGGGCGCCGGCCTCGACCTTCCCATCTTCACCTCGCCGCTGCCGAGCCACGGTCTGCTGACGCCGTTCCGCCGCCTCGGCCAGTGGGGCATGTACCGCTGGTACTACCTGCGCGACGAAATCCTCTAATCCATTGAAATCAGAAAGGAACCAAGCCATGAAAATGACCACCGAGGAAGCCTTCGTCAAGGTTCTGCAGATGCACGGCCTCGAACATGCCTTCGGCATCATCGGCTCGGCCATGATGCCGGTGTCGGACCTGTTCCCGAAGGCCGGCATCCGGTTCTGGGACTGCGCGCACGAGACCAATGCGGGCATGATGGCCGACGGCTTCAGCCGCGCGACGGGCACCATGTCGATCGCCATCGGCCAGAACGGCCCCGGCGTCACCGGCTTCATCACGGCGATCAAGACCGCCTACTGGAACCACACGCCGCTCCTGATGGTCACGCCCCAGGCGGCCAACAGGACGATCGGCCAGGGCGGCTTCCAGGAGGTCGACCAGATGGCGATGTTCGAGGAGATGGTGTGCTACCAGGAGGAGGTGCGCGATCCCTCGCGCATTCCCGAGGTGCTGAACCGCGTCATCGAGAAGGCGATCCGCGGCTGCGCCCCGGCGCAGATCAACATCCCGCGCGACTACTGGACCCAGGTGATCGACGTCGACCTGCCCGCCATCGTGCGCTTCGAGCGCCCGGCCGGCGGCCCGCAGGCGATCGCGGAAGCGGCCAAACTCCTGTCGGAGGCGAAGTTCCCGGTCATCCTCAACGGCGCCGGCGTCGTTATCGGCGGGGCGATCGGCGCGTCCATGAAGCTTGCCGAACGGCTCGACGCGCCGGTCTGCTGCGGCTACCAGCACAACGACGCCTTCCCGGGCAGCCACCGCCTGTCAGTCGGCCCGCTCGGCTATAACGGCTCGAAGGCGGCGATGGAACTGATCTCCAAGGCCGACGTGGTGCTGGCGCTCGGCACCCGCCTCAATCCGTTCTCCACCCTGCCGGGCTACGGCATCGACTATTGGCCGAAGGATGCCGCGATCATCCAGGTCGACATCAATGCCGACCGCATCGGCCTCACCAAGAAGGTGACTGTCGGCATCTGCGGCGACGCGAAACAGGTGGCGGGCCAGATTCTGGAACAGCTCTCGCCGTCGGCCGGCAATGCCGGCCGCGAGGACCGCAAGGCGGCGATCCACCAGACCCGCTCGGCCTGGCAGCAACAGCTCTCCTCGATGGACCATGAAGACGACGACGTCGGCACGGAATGGAACGAGAGCGCCCGCTCGCGCGAGCCGGACCGCATGTCGCCGCGCCAGGCCTGGCGGGCGATCCAGGCCGCGCTACCGAAGGATGCGATCATCTCCACCGATATCGGTAACAATTGCGCCATCGGCAACGCTTACCCGACCTTCGAAGCCGGTCGGAAATATCTCGCCCCCGGTATGTTCGGCCCCTGCGGCTACGGTTTTCCGTCGATCGTCGGCGCCAAGATCGGTTGCCCGGACGTGCCGGTCGTCGGCTTTGCCGGCGACGGTGCCTTCGGCATCTCGATGAACGAGATGGGCTCGATCGGCCGCGAGGGTTGGCCGGCGATCACCATGGTGATCTTCCGCAACTACCAGTGGGGCGCCGAAAAGCGCAACACGACGCTGTGGTACGCCAACAACTTCGTCGGCACGGAGCTGAACCCCAATCTCAGCTATGCCAGGGTGGCCGAGGGTTGCGGGTTGAAGGGCGTCACCGTCGATACGCCGGCGGCCCTCACCGAGGCGCTGGCGAATGCCATCGTGGACCAGAAGAAGGGCGTGACGACCTTCGTCGAGGTCGTCCTCAACCAGGAACTCGGCGAACCCTTTCGCCGCGACGCCATGAAGAAGCCGGTGCCGGTCGCCGGCATCGACCGCGCCGACATGCGCCCGCAGAAGCGGGCCTGAGCCGTCCGAACCCTGTCCCGCCCGGCAAGACCCGGGCGGGCGCGTCCTCCCGCAAGCGCCCGGACCTTCATCATGACCCTCGCCGCCTCCGTCCAAGACCGTTTCAGGAGCATGCCCTCCGGATTTGCAACCTATTGGCCGGGTTTCGCCGTCACCGCCGCGGTGGCGGTCGCCGCCCAGTTCCTCTCCGACCATTACGGCGCGCCGGCCATGCTGATGGCCCTCCTGCTCGGTATCGCCTTTCACTTCCTGTCGGAGGAGGGGCGCTGCGTCGCCGGCATCGATTTCTGCGCCAAGAAGGTGCTCAGGATCGGCGTCGCACTGCTCGGCATGCGCATCAGCGTCGACCTCCTGATCGGGCTCGGCGCCAGCACGATCCTCCTGCTCGTCTCGGCGCTCGTCGCCACGATCGGCTTCGGCCTCTTTGCGGCGAGAATGCTCGGCCGGGGCTGGCGGATGGCGCTTCTCACCAGCGGTGCGGTCGCCATCTGCGGCGCGTCCGCGGCCATGGCGATTGCCGCCGTCCTGCCGAAGAACGAGTTCTCCGAGCGCAACCTGATCTTCACCGTGCTTTCCGTCACGGTCCTCTCGACGCTCGCCATGATCGCCTATCCGATCGTCGCCCAGACCATGGGGCTGGATGCGCGCGCCACCGGCATCTTCTTCGGCGGCACCATCCACGACGTGGCGCAGGTCGTCGGCGCCGGCTTTTCCGTCTCGCCGGAAGCGGGCGAGACGGCGACCCTCGTCAAGCTGATCCGCGTCACCATGCTGGCGCCGGTCGTGCTGGTCTATTCGCTCTCGCTGCGCAATGTGCCTCAGCCGGAGGGGGAGACCGGCAAGCGTCCGCCGCTCATGCCCGGCTTCGTCGTCGCCTTTCTGATCTTCGCCGCCCTCAATTCCTTCGGCCTCGTTCCCGAACTGGTCGCGACGGCCGGCATGGAGGCGTCGCGCTGGGCGCTGCTGGCCGGCATCGTGGCGGTCGGCATGCGCACTTCGCTGCGCCGGGTGCTGGATGTCGGCGGCGATGCCGTCGCCCTCGTCGTCGCCGAGACCGTCTTCATCGCCGTCTTCATCCTTGTCGGCATCCACTATCTGGGGCACGCCTGATGAAACCGCTCGACCGCATTCTCGAAACCGCCAAAGCGGCACCCCGCCATATCGTGCTCGCCGAGGGGGAGGACCCGCGTGTCGTCGAGGCGGCGCTGCGCGCCGTGCGCGCCGGCATCGCCGCGATCACGCTCGTCGGCGATCGGAAGGCCGTCGAGGCGCGGCTGGCGGCGGCCGGCGCCGTGGCGGACGAGATCCGCATCGAGGATCCGGCATCGTCGGCGCTCACGCCGCACCTTGCCGCCGCCTACCATACGCTTCGAAAGAGCAAGGGCATCGATGCGGCGGCAGCGGCCGAGGCGGTGCGCACGCCGCTCGTCTTTTCCGCCATGATGGTGCGCGAGGGGGAGGCGGACGGCACGGTGGGCGGGGCGGTGGCGACCACTGCCGACACGGTGCGGGCCGCGCTCCAGACCATCGGCCGCGCGCCCGGCGTCGGCCTCGTGTCGAGCTTCTTCCTGATGATGCTGTGCGCTTCGCACCATGTGAAGAAGGGCGCCTTCGTCTTCGCCGATTGCGGCCTCGTGGTCGATCCCGACGCGGCGGGCCTCGCCGATATCGCGGTCTCCTCGGCGCGGTCCTTCGAGGCGCTGGCCGGCAAGCCGGCGAAGGTGGCGATGCTCTCCTTCTCGACGGCCGGCAGCGCCGCGCACGAGCGCGTCTCCAAGGTCGTGGAGGCGACGCGGTTGGCGCATGATGCTGCGCCCGGCCTCGTCATCGATGGCGAATTGCAGTTCGACACCGCCTTCGTCGAGGCCGTCAGCGCCGCCAAGGCGCCGCAATCGGCGCTGCACGGCGAGGCCAATGTCTTCGTCTTCCCCAATCTCGACGCTGCCAATATCGGCTACAAGATCGCCCAGCGCATCGGCGGCGCCGCCGCCATCGGCCCGATCCTGCAAGGGCTCGCCAGGCCCGCCAACGATCTGTCGCGCGGCTGCAATGCCGACGACGTCTTCCACATGATCGCCGTCACGGTCGTGCAGGCCGGCGCCGATCCGTGACGCCGCCCTGTGGAATTCGACGCCTGACTCTCCCGTACTAATATTCTTATATTTTAGTATGGATCATGGCGGTGCCATGCCGTAAGTTCCCCTCCGCGAAGGACGTATGCGGAGGAGAGGCCATGGCGTTCCACATCTTGTACGGGACGGCAGCGGGCGGTTCCTCGTGAAGGCGCCGGTGCCGGGGCCGCAGACGGGCGCGGCGGTGCTGATCATGGTGTGCGCGGCCGTGCTGGCCGGGCTCGACGCAGTGATCGTGCGCTCGCTGGCCGGCGGCGTGCATCCATTGATCATCGCGTTCTTCCGTTCGCTGTTCGGCCTTCTCGCCGTGTTACCCTTCCTGTTGCGGCGGCTGGAACTCACGGCCTCGCCGTACAGGACGCTGCATGTCGTGCGCGCCGGCCTGAAATTCGCCTCGCTGGTCGCCCTGTTCATCGCCTTCGGCCATGCCCCGCTCGCCGATGCCACGGCGATCAACTTCACCATGCCGATCTTCCTGACGCTCGGCGCCTGGCTCTTCCTGAAGGAGAAGGTCGCCCTGTCCGTGGTCGGCGGCGTGCTGGCCGGCTTCGTCGGCATCGTCATCATCATACGGCCCGGCGCGGGCACCTTCGATCCCTGGCTGCTTTTCGCCCTTGCCGGCGCGATCCTGACGGCGGTGAGCCAGCTGATCCTGCGGCGCATGGCGCTGCGCGACACCACCGACCGGCTGGTCGCCTGGAACCTCCTGGCCATGGCGCCGCTGGGCCTTCTCGTCGCCCTGCCGGTCTGGACGACGCCGAGCCCGGCGCAGATCGGCCTGCTGGCCCTGCAGGGCGGACTTGGCGCGCTCAACATGGCGCTGATCACGCGGGCCTTCGCCATGGCGAGCGCGTCGTTCCTCGCGCCGCTGGATTTCCTGCGCCTGCCGGTCGTCGCGGTGCTCGCCTTCCTGTTCTTCGGCGAGATCGCGCCGGCGACGACGTGGATCGGCGCCGCGATCATCTTCGGCGCGGCGCTTCTGGCGGCCGGTGGGGCCCGGTGGCGGCGTCGCCGGAGCCTCGGTGGCGACTGATTTTGCCGAAAGCGAAAAAACGGGTTCACAAAAATCTCAGATGTACTAATATATTACTTGGGATGGGTTCGGAGAAACACCGCCGCCAGGTCCGCAGGACCGTCGGCCGCCGGCAGGACGGCCGCGCGCAAGGCGGCTTTGGGCAGCACGGACCCATGAAATTCTCGCTCGGGAGGAGTGGCATGAAATCATTCATCGGCAAGCGGGCCATAGCCAGCGGTGTTTCGCTGGTCGGGCTCGTCGTCCTGGTATTCTTCCTGTCGAGGCTGACGGGGGATCCGACCGACCTCTACCTGCCGCTCGACGCGTCCGTGGAAATGCGCGAGCAGTTCCGCCAGATGCACGGCTTCAACGATCCACTGGTCGTGCAATTCGGCCGCTATGTCGCCGATCTCGTGCAGCTCGATTTCGGCCAGTCGCTGCGCCAGGCGCGGCCGGCGATGGAGGTGGTGCTGGAAGCCTTTTCCTGGACGCTCTGGCTCGCGCTCATCACCATGAGCTGCGTGACGGCGGCGGCGATCGTCATCGGGGCGCTCGCCGCCTTCCGTGTCGGCGGCGTCTTCGACCGGATCGCCACCTTCTTCTCGCTGATCGGCGCCTCCGCGCCGGATTTCTGGCTTGCGATCGTCGCTATCGTCATCTTCGCGGTCAACCTGCACTGGCTGCCGACCTCGGGAACGGGCAGCCCGCTGCACTGGATCCTGCCCGTCAGCGTGCTCTTCATCCGCCCCTTCGGCCTGATCCTGCAGGTGGTGCGCGGCTCGATGATCAACGTGCTCTCCTCGGCCTATGTGAAGACCGCGCGGGCGAAGGGCGTGCGCACGCCGCGCATCATCTTCGTGCACGGCCTGCGCAACGCGATGCTGCCCGTCATCACCGTCATCGGTGACCAGGCGGCGGCGATCCTCAACGGCGCGGTCGTGGTCGAGACGGTCTTCGGCTTTCCGGGCATCGGCAAGCTGATGATCGATTCGATCCTCCTGCGCGATTTCGCCGTCGTCCTTGCCGTGATCATGGTCTCGGCGCTGGCGATCTTCCTCATGAACCTCCTGATCGACCTCGCCTATGCGCTGCTCGATCCCCGTATCCGGTATTGAGCGATGACCATGACAGAAACGCAAACTCTCTCCGAGCGAAAGCCGAACGGTCCGCTGGCCCGCTGGTTCTCCATGCTGTGGGCGGACAAGTTCGCCTTCTTTGCCGCGCTGTTCCTGCTGCTGGCGGTGCTCTGTGCGATTTTCGGCCCCTTGCTGCTCGAGGCGGTCGCCACGAAGCAGAACCTGCGCGGCCGCAATGCGCCGCCCTTCGACCTGGCGCGCGGCTGGCTCTACGTGCTCGGCGCCGATGCGCTCGGCAGGCCGCTGCTGGCGCGCATCGTCGTGGCGGCGCAGAACACGATGCTGGTCGCCGGGGCCGCGGTGCTCGCCTCTTCGCTCGTCGGCGCCACGCTGGGGCTGGTGGCCGGCTACAGCCGGCGGTCCGCCGCCCAGTGGATCATGCGGCTCGGCGACGTCATCATGTCCTTCCCCTCGCTGCTGCTCGCCGTCATCGTGCTCTACATGCTGGAGCCGTCCGTCGCCAATATCGTGCTGGTGCTCGCCGTCACGCGCATCCCGATCTACCTGCGCACCACGCGCGCCGAGGTTCTGGAGGTGCGCGAGCGCATGTTCGTGCAGGCGGCGACCGTGATGGGGGCCTCGCACCGGCGCATCGTCTTCCGCCACATCCTGCCGGTGATCCTGCCGACGCTGGTGACGATCGCCACGCTGGACTTCGCCTTCGTCATGCTGGCCGAATCCTCGCTCTCCTTCCTCGGCATCGGCATCCAGGCGCCGGAGATCACCTGGGGCCTCATGGTCAGCCAGGGGCGGCCCTATCTCACCAATGCCTGGTGGCTGTCCTTCTGGCCGGGCCTTGCGATCATCCTGACGACGCTGTCGCTCAATCTTCTTTCGAACTGGATGCGCATCGCGCTCGACCCGACGCAGCGCTGGCGCCTTGAAATGGGAGGCCGCAAGCATGGCTGAGCACCTTTTGGACGTCCGTGGCCTCTCGGTCGAGTTCCACACCGCCGCCGGCACGGTCAAGGCCGTCGAGGACGTGAGCTGGCATCTCGACCGCGGCGAGACGCTGGCCATCCTCGGCGAAAGCGGCTCGGGCAAGTCCGTCTCCGCCTCGGCGATCATGAACCTCATCGACATGCCGCCCGGAAAGATCACCGCCGGTACGATCCTCTTCAACGGGCGGGACATGCTGGCCATGGGCGCGGAGGAGCGCCGGGCGGTCAACGGGGCGAAGATCGCGATGATCTTCCAGGATCCGCTCGCCCATCTCAACCCGGTCTATGCCGTCGGCTGGCAGATCCGCGAGATGATGACGACGCACGGCACCCCGAGGGCGGAGGCGCAACGCCGCACGCTGGACCTCCTCCAGCGCGTCGGCATCCCGCAGCCGGAAGCGGCCATGCACAAGTATCCGTTCCAGTTCTCCGGCGGCCAGCGCCAGCGGCTGATGATCGCCATGGCGCTCGCCTGCAAGCCGGACATCCTCATTGCCGACGAGCCGACCACGGCGCTCGACGTGACGGTGCAGGCCCAGGTCCTCGAGCTTCTGAAGGAGCTGCAGCGCGAGACCGGCATGGGCCTCCTCCTCATCACCCATGACCTCGGCGTCGTCGCCGAGATCGCCGACCGGGTCGTGGTGATGAACGGCGGCCGCATCGTGGAGACCGGCGATGCCGCGGCGGTCTACCAGAACCCGCAGCATCCCTATACGCGAAAGCTGATCGACGCGGCGCCCGGCAAGGGGGCGATGCCCGAGGCGCGCGAACGCGCCAGCGAACCGCTCATCCGGGCGGCCGGCCTGCACAAGCGCTACGGCCTTTTCCATGCGCTCAGGGGCATCGACCTTGCGATCATGCCCGGCGAGACGGTGGCGGTGGTCGGGGAAAGCGGTTCGGGCAAGTCGACGCTGGCGCGCGCCATGCTGCGGCTCGACGATCCCGACGAAGGCGAGATCGTCTATCGGGGCAAGGACCTGCTGACGATGGCGCCGCGCGAATTGTTCGGGCTGCGGCGCGACCTCCAGATGGTGTTCCAGGATCCCACGCAGTCGCTCAATCCGCGCATGACGGTGTTCCAGCTCGTCTCCGAGGCCTGGGTGATCCATCCGGATATCCTGCCGAAGGTGCGCTGGAAGGAGAAGGTGGCCGAACTGCTGGTCAAGGTCGGGCTGAAGCCGGACATGGCCGGGCGCTATCCGCACCAGTTCTCCGGCGGCCAGCGCCAGCGCATCGCCATCGCCCGGGCGCTGGCGATGGAGCCGAAGCTGATCGTCTGCGACGAGGCGGTATCCGCCCTCGACGTGTCGATCCAGGCGCAAGTGATCGCGCTGCTCGACGGGCTGCGGCGCGAATTCGGCCTTTCCTACCTGTTCATTGCCCATGACCTGCCGGTCGTGCGCGACTTCGCCGACCGGGTCATCGTCATGAGGGCCGGCGAGATCGTCGAGGAAGGCCCCGTGCGGCAGATCTTCGATGCCCCGCAGCATCCCTATACGCGTGCGCTGCTCGCCGCGAGCCTCGATCCGGATCCCGATATCCAGGCCGCCCGCCGCGCCGCCCGAAATCTCGAAGAAGGACTTATCATAGCATGAAACCCGACGTTCTGGTTGCCTATCCGCTCCGCCCGCGCCAGATGGCCCTGCTCGAAGAGGCCTATACGGTGCACCGGCTCGATCTCCTGAAGGGCGAGGAGCGCGAGACGCTGCTGGCCGAAGCCGGCCCGCGCTGCACGGCGATGGTCGTCAACGGCCATGTGGCGATCGACGATGCGTTCCTGGCGCGGCTGCCCGCCCTCAAGATCGCCGCCTGCTCGTCCGCCGGCTATGACCAGATGGATGTCGCGGCGATGACTCGGCGCGGCATCACGCTTACCAACACCTCCGACGTGCTGCTCGACGACGTCGCCGACATGGCGCTGCTCCTGATGCTGGCCGCCCGGCGCCGCCTCGTCGTCGGCGACCGCTATGTCCGCTCGGGCGACTGGGGCCGCAAGGGCATGTTGCCGCTGACGACGTCGACGGCCGGCAAGAAGGCGGGCATCGTCGGGCTCGGGCGGATCGGCCTTGCCATCGCGCGGCGCTGCGAGGCCGTCGGGCTGACCATCGGTTACTACGGCCGCTCGCGCAAGGCCGGCAACGACTACGCCTATTTCGACGATCCGGTGAAGCTGGCCGAATGGGCCGACATCCTGCTCGTGGCGACGCCCGGCGGGCCGGAAACCGAAGGGCTGATCTCGGCCGCCGTCATCGATGCCCTCGGCCCGGCCGGCAGCCTCGTCAACATCGCGCGCGGCACGGTGGTGGACGAGCCGGCGCTGATCCGCGCGCTTCAAGAGGGAAGGATCGCCTCGGCGGGGCTGGACGTCTACTACAACGAGCCCAACCCGGACCCGGCCTTCGCCGCGCTCGACAATGTCGTGCTCTATCCGCACCATGCCAGCGGCACGGAGGAAACGCGCGACCGCATGGCGCAGCTCGTAATCGACAACCTGGCGGCCTTCTTCTCCGGAAAGCCGCTGTTGACGCCGGTGAACTGAGCGCCGGCCTCAGGCGAAGTAGTGCGGAAACTCGTGGCGCAGCTCTTCGACCTTGGCGACGGTGCGGCTGAGATGATCGCGGATGGCGGCGATGGCGGCATGCTCGTCGCCCGCCGCGATCGCCTCGACGATGGCGCGGTGGCCGTTGAGAATGTTCACCACCTTGCCCTTCTCCGGAAGGTGCAGGCGGCGGATGCGCTCCAGGTGCCCCGAACGCTCGCGGATCAGCTGGTGCAGGCCACTGCGCTTGACGCCGGCAAACAGCGTCTGGTGGAACAGTTCGTCCAGTTCCTGGAAGATGACCATCTGGTCGGGGTCGTCGGCGACGGCCTCCTGCATCTTGATGATCGAGCGGGCCCGGGTGACGGTGGAGACGTCCGGCTCAAGTGCGAGGCGGCGGCAGACCTCGGTTTCCAGCGCCACGCGCAGGAAATGCGCCTCGTAAATCTGCGGCACGTCGATGCGCGTCACGACGGTGCGCGACTGCGGGTAGATGCGCACGAGGCCCTCCTGCTTGAGGAGTTGCATCGCCTCGCGGATGGGCGTCTGGCTCACCTCGTAGGTCTCGGTCAGCTCCGTGCGCGACAGCGTGGTGTCCGGCGGCAGCTGGATGGTGATGATGCGTTTGCGCAGGTCGTCGTAGACGCGCTGGACGGTGCTTCCCGCGACGGCGGGGAAACCGGGTGCCGAAAGGCCGAACGTCTTGGCAAGCGATGTGGTCATCATGGTGATCCTTTTTCCCGCAGTGTTATCCGGCGCGCCACTCATACACAAGAATAGAAATATAGGTGTTGATATAGATGTAAAACTAAAATATTAGTATCGATGTTGAGGCGCGGCCGGGAGGCGGCTGCGGAAGGAGACGGAAATGGCTGGGAGGAAGACCTACGAAGAGCTGCGTTCGGCCCGCTGGATGATGCCGGACGACCAGCGGTCGTTCGGGCACCGGTCGCGCACGATGCAGATGGGCTATGCGCCGGAGGACTGGCAGGGCAAGCCGATCATCGCGATCATCAACACCTGGTCGGATGCGCAGCCCTGCCACATGCATTTCCGCGAGCGGGCCGAATGGGTCAAGCGCGGCATCCTCCAGGCGGGCGGTTTCCCGATGGAGCTGCCGGCGCTCTCGCTGTCGGAGAATTTCGTCAAGCCGACGACCATGCTCTACCGCAACCTTCTCGCCATGGAGACCGAGGAGCTGCTACGCTCCCACCCGATCGACGGCGCGGTGCTGATGGGCGGCTGCGACAAGACCACGCCCGCCCTTGTCATGGGCGCCGTCTCTATGGGCATTCCCTTCATCTACCTGCCGGCCGGCCCCATGCTGCGCGGCAACTATGCCGGCAAGACGCTCGGCTCCGGCACGGACGGCTTCAAATACTGGGACGAGCGCCGGGCCGGGACGATCTCCAAGGAGGAATGGCAGGGCATCGAGGGCGGCATCGCCCGCAGCTACGGCCATTGCATGACCATGGGCACGGCCTCCACCATGACGGCGATCGCCGAGGCGATGGGCCTGACGCTGCCGGGCGCCTCCTCCATCCCGGCCGCCGACGCCAACCACCAGCGCATGTCGGCCGCCTGCGGCCGCCGCATCGTCGAGATGGTCTGGGAGGACCTGACGCCGGACCAGATCATCACGCCCGCCGCGGTCAACAACGCCGTTACCGTGGCGATGGCGACGGGCTGTTCGACCAATGCCATCATCCACCTCATCGCCATGGCGCGCCGCGCCGGCGTTCCGCTGGAACTGGACGACCTCGACCGCATCGGCCGCACGACGCCGGTGATCGCCAATATCCGCCCATCCGGCTCGACCTATCTCATGGAGGATTTCTTCTATGCCGGGGGGCTGCGCGCGCTGATGAAGCAACTCGGCGACAAGCTCGACCCGACCGCGATCACCGTGACCGGCCAGCCGCTGGTCGAAGGGCTCGATGCGGTGAAGATTTGGAACGACGACGTCATCCGGCCGCTCTCCAATCCTGTCTACCACGAGGGGTCGCTTGCCGTGCTGAAGGGCAATCTCGCGCCCGACGGCGCTGTCATCAAGCCGGCGGCCTGCGATCCGAAGTTCCACCGGCATCGCGGCCCGGCGCTCGTCGCCGACAGCTATCCCGAATTGAAGAAGATCATTGATGACCCGGACTATCCGCTGACGCCGGAAACGGTGCTCGTCCTGCGCAATGCGGGGCCGCAGGGCGGGCCGGGCATGCCGGAATGGGGCATGATCCCGATGCCGAAGGCGCTCCTGAAGCTGGGCTTGCGCGACATGGTGCGCATCTCGGATGCGCGCATGTCGGGCACCAGCTTCGGCGCCTGTGTGCTGCATGCCTCGCCCGAGGCCTTCGTCGGCGGCCCGCTGGCCCTCCTGAAGACCGGCGACATCGTCGAACTCGATATCCCGGCGCGCCGCCTCGACATGCTGGTTCCCGAGGCGGAGATCGCCGCCCGCCGCGCCGCCTGGCGCGCGCCGGAACCCCGCTACGAGCGCGGCTACGGCTTCATGTTCACCAAGCATATCGAGCAGGCCGATAAGGGCTGCGACTTCGATTTCCTGCGCACCGAATTCGGCGGAAAGACGCCGGAACCCGTCATAAACTGAGGAGGCGAGCGATGTTCGATCCCCATATCCGCGTTATTCCCGCCCAGCCGCCCAAGGCAGGCTTTGCCGCCGGCCCGGCCAAGCAGGACGCGATCCGTTCCGTCACCCTCTCGCTCGCCTACCTGCCGCTCGCCCGGCCGATCAGCGATGCCAAGGTGCTCACCGGCCGCCAGAAGCCGCTGACCGAGGTGGCGTTCCTGTTCTGCGAGATCACCTCGGAAGCCGGCCATAGCGGCCTCGGCTTCAGTTATTCCAAGCGGGCGGGCGGGCCGGGCCTCTATGCCCATGCCTGCGAGATCGCGGAAAACCTCATCGGCGAGGACCCGAACGACATCGCAAGGCTGTGGGAAAAACTCTGCTGGGCGGGCGCCTCCGTCGGCCGGTCCGGCATCGCCACACAGGCCATCGCCGCCATGGACATCTGCCTGTGGGATCTCAAGGCCAAGCGCGCCGGCCTGCCGCTTGCAAAGCTGCTCGGCGCCCATCGTGACGGCGTTGCCTGCTACAACACCTCGGGAGGCTTCCTGTCCTCCAGCGTGGAGGAAATCTGCGCGGCCATCGACCGGTCGCTTGCCGCCGGCATCGGCGGCATCAAGATCAAGGTCGGCCAGCCCGACCCGATGGAGGACCTGAGGCGCCTCGACGCGGTCACCAGCCACCTGGCCGGTCGCGCCCCGCTGATGGTCGACGCCAACCAGCAATGGGACCGCACGACGGCGCTGCGTTTCGGCCGGCTGGTCGAGCCGCTCAACCTCGAATGGATCGAGGAGCCGCTGGATGCCTATGACGCCGAGGGGCATGCGGCGCTGGCCCGCGAGCTGGCGACGCCCATCGCCACCGGCGAGATGCTGGCAAGCGCCGACGAGCACATGGCGCTGATCCGGGCGGATGCCGTCGATTTCATCCAGCCGGATGCGCCGCGGGTCGGCGGCATCACGCCGTTCCTGCGCATCTGCACCCAGGCCGAGGCCAAGCGCATGCGCCTTGCGCCGCATTTCGCGATGGAGATCCACCTGCACCTCGCTGCCGCCTATGCGCACGAGCCCTGGGTGGAGCATTTCGACTGGCTCGCCCCGCTCTTCAACGAGGAGCTGGAGATCCGGGACGGGCGGATGATCGTACCGCCGCGGCCGGGCCTTGGCTGCAGCCTCACCGGCAAGGCGCGCGACTGGACCGTTGAAACCCGCCGCTTCGGCGATTGAGGAGGACAGATGAAACCCGAAACCCGTGAAAAGCTGCGGGGCGTTTCCGTCGCCACGCTCTGCTCGGCGCTCTACAAGCGCGGCCTCAGGAACCAGACGATCCAGGATGTGCGTCCCGTCCGCGCGAAGGGGCGCAACATGGTGGGCCCGGCCTTCACGCTGCGCTACATGCCGGCGCGCGAGGACCGCAACCCGATGTCCGTCTTCCGCGATCCCAAGCACCCCCAGCGCCTCGCCATCGAGACCTGCCCCGAAGGCCATGTGCTCGTCATGGACAGCCGCAAGGACCCGCGCGCGGCTTCGGCCGGCGATATCCTGATCACGCGGCTGATGGCCCGCGGCGGGGCAGGGGTGGTCACCGACGGTGGCTTCCGCGATTCCATGGTGATCGGCGAACTCGACATTCCCGCCTACCACAACCGCCCCTCCAGTCCGACGAACCTGACGCTGCACGAGGCGATCGACATCAACGTGCCGATCGGCTGCGGCGACGTCGCGGTCTTCCCCGGCGACGTGGTGGTGGGCGACGACGACAGCGTCATCATCATTCCCGTAGAGATTGCCGACGAGATCGCAGACGAGGCCGTCGAGATGACCGCCTACGAGGATTTCGTCGTCGAGCGGGTGAAGGCGGGGCACACGATCATCGGGCTCTACCCGGCGACCGACGAGGCCAACCTTTCGCTCTTTGCCGAATGGCGGGCGGCGAACGGCCGCTAGGCCCGCCGCCCGCCACGGCACCGAAGCCATTGCACGGCCGGGACGTCCCGTTCCGGCCGGGAGGACGCGTGCGCCCGGCGATGCCCGTCCTCACCAGAATGTCCCGCCGCGCTTCTGCCGGAAAACCGGCGCAACCGAACTTGAGGAGAACATCATGATCCACCCGACCGACCTGCGCGAGATCATCCGCAACGGCCTTCTGTCCTTCCCGGTCACCCCCTTCGATGCCGAGGACCGTTTCGCGCCAAAGCCCTTCGCCGCCCATCTCGAATGGCTCTCGTCCTATCCGGTGGCCGGCCTCATCGTGGCGGGCGGAACCGGCGAACTCTTCTCGCTGACGCCGGGCGAGGTGGTCGAGGTCGTGAAGACGGCGCGCGCGGTGGCGGGCGACGCGCCCGTCATCGCCGGCTGCGGCTACGGCACGCGCATCGCCTGCGACCTGGCGCGCGACATCGAGGCGGCGGGCGGCGACGGCATCCTGCTCCTGCCGCACTACCTCACCGAAGCGCCGCCGGAGGGCATCGCGGCCCGCATCCGCGCCGTGTGCAAGGCGACGAACATGGCCGTCATCGTCTACAACCGCGGCCAGGCCCGCGTTTCCGCCGAGCAGTTGGCGAAACTGGCCGAGGAGTGCCCCAACCTCATCGGCTTCAAGGACGGCACGGGCGATATCGACACCGTGCGGCGGGTGACGGTGATGCTCGGCGACCGCCTGTCCTATATCGGCGGCATGCCGACGCATGAACTCTTCGCCCAGGCCTATCGCGGCGCCGGCATGCCGACCTATTCCTCGGCGGTCTTCAACTTCGTCCCCGAGACGGCGCTGAAGTTCCACGGCGCCTTCCTTGCCGGCGACGATGCGACCTGCGAGCAGATGCTGCGCGACTTCTACTATCCCTTCGCGAAGATCCGTGACCGCAAGAGCGGCTATGCCGTCTCCGCCGTCAAGGCCGGCGTGCGCCTGCGCGGCTTCGACGCCGGCCCGGTGCGCGCGCCGCTGACGGACCTTTCCGAGGAAGAGATCGAAATGATGCGCAACCTCATCGCGTCCGCACAGTGATGGCGGGCGACCTGAGGCAGGCGCTGGGCGGCATTTCGGGCATTCTCGTCACGCCGTTCGACGCCGAGGATCGGATCGCGCCGGATCGCCTGCGCCCGATCCTCGACCGGGCGCTTGCCGCGGGCCTGCATGTGCCCGTGGTGAACGGCAATACCGGCGAGTTCTACGCCATGACCGTCGACGAGGCCGAGGCGATGATAGCTGCGGTCTGCGGTCTCGTCGACGGCCGCGCGCCGGTGGTCGCCGGCGTGGGGCGATCGGTCAAGGACGCCTGCCGGCTGGCGGCGGCGGCCAGCCGCGCCGGCGCGGCGGGCCTCATGGTGCACCAGCCGCCCGATCCCTTCGCCGCCCCGCGCGGCGTGGTGGACTATGTCGAGCGGGTGGCGGAGGCCGCCGGGGGATTGCCCCTAGTGCTGTACCTGCGCAACGACGCCATCGGCACGGCGGCCATCGCCCGGCTCTGCGCCGTGCCCGGCGTCATCGGGGTGAAGTGGGCGACGCCGAACCCGCTGAAGCTCGCCGAGGCGATCGCGGCCTGCGATCCCGGCATCCTCTGGGTCGGCGGGCTCGCCGAGGTCTGGGCGCCGGCGCTCTATGCCGTCGGCGCACGGGGTTTCACCTCCGGCCTCATCAATATCTGGCCGGAGCGCTCCATCGCCATCCATGCGGCGCTGGAAGCGGGCGACTATGCCGCCGCGCGCGGCCTGATCGCTGACATGGCGCCCTTCGAGGCGGTGCGCGCCATGGAAATGAACGGGACCAACGTCACCGGCGTGAAAGCCGCGCTCGCCGCCATGGGATGCGACTGCGGCCCGACGCGACCGCCCGCGGCCTGGCCCCTTTCGCCCGACCAGCAGACCATCTTGCGGCAGTTCCTGGTCGCAAACCGACTCATCCAAGCTTGAAATAGGAGGTAAACTGGAATATTAGTGTGCATGTGCATTAGTTGATCCGCAATTCGGAGGGGAATTGCCCGGATCGCCATCACGACCCACAGGTCTGGATTTCATCTGAGAAAAAGGCGTCCCGGAGGACGCCGAGGGAGGAGACCGAAATGAAAAGCCGCATGGCAGCCATCCTTTTTTCCACCACGATGCTGGCGCTGAGCGCCACCCACGTCGCCGCGCAGGACGCGAACAAGAACGTGACGATCGTGCTTGCCGAAACCGTCGACGTGGTCGAGCCCTGCATGGCCGCCCGCCAGGACGTCGGCCGCGTCATTTCCGAGAATGTCAACGAGATGCTCGTCGAGTTCGACTACGTGAACGGCGGGCTGAAGCCGCGACTGGCCACGGAATGGTCGCAGATCGACGCGGACACCTGGGAGTTCAAGCTGCGGCCCGGCGTGAAGTGGCACGACGGCAAGGAGTTCACCGCCAAGGACGTGCAGTTCACCATCGAGCGCAACAAGAACCCCAAGTTCAGCTGCGAAGTGGGCGGCAAGTATTTCGGCGGCACGGAGTTCACCTTCGAGAGCCCCGACCCGCATACGCTGCGCATCACCACCGACCCGGCACAGCCGATCCTGCCGCTGCTGATGACCGTGATGCCGGTCGAATCGGCCGAGGCGACGCCGGCGGACGAGTTCACGCGCAGCCCCGTCGGCACCGGCGCCTATATCTTCGACAAGTGGGAGGTCGGCCAGTCCATCGTCCTCAAGCGCAACCCGGATTATTGGGGTGAGCAGCCCACCGTCGAGCAGGCCACCTACCTGTTCCGCTCCGACAGCGCCGTGGCCGCGGCCATGGTCGAGGCGGGGGAGGCGGACATCGTGCCGGCCATCGCGGTGCAGGATGCTACGAACAAGGACACGGACTTCGCCTATCCGAATTCCGAGACGACGTCGCTGCGCATCGACACGCGCATCGCGCCGACCAACGACCGGCGCATCCGCGAGGCGATGAACCTGGCCATCGACCGGCAGGCCATGCTCGGAACCCTGTTCCCCGAGCAGGCGCAGATCGCCACCCAGCTCGTCGTGCCGACGACCATCGGCTACAATGCCGACATCCCGGTCTGGCCCTACGATCCCGAAAAGGCGAAGAAACTGGTCGAGGAGGCGAAGGCCGCCGGCGTGCCGGTCGACAAGGAGATCCGCATCATCGGCCGCAACGGCCAGTATCCGAACGCGACCGAGGCGATGGAAGCCATCATGGCGATGCTCCAGGAAGTCGGCCTCAACGTGAAGCTCGACATGTACGACGTGTCGGTGTGGAACAACTACTTCGTCTCGCCCTATGTCGCCGATTCCGGCCCGACGCTGACCCAGTCGCAGCATGACAACGCCACCGGCGACCCGGTCTTCACCGCCTTCGTCAAATACGCCTCGAAGGGCGCGCATTCGATGGTGGTCGATCCGGCCGTCGACGCGATGATCGAGAAGGCGACGACGGCGACCGGCGACGAGCGCACCAAGCTGTGGAAGGAGCTGTTCGCCAAGGTCAACGAGGAGATCATCGCCGATATCCCGATGTTCCACATGGTGGGCTTCACCCGCGTCTCGCCGCGGCTGGACTTCAAGCCGACGATCGCGACGAACTCCGAGCTGCAGCTCTCGCAGATCAAGTTCAAGTAAGCCCCTCGTGCGGGCCGGCCCCGGCCGGCCCGCATCGCCTGCCACGCGAGGAATGGATAGCCCGATGCCCCAAGTCGACCACCGTGTCCTGACCGATTTTGCCGAACGCCTGCTGGCCAGGGCCGGCATGGAGGCGGACAAGGCCGAAGCCACCGCCGCCATCCTCGTCGAAGGCGACATGATCGGCCATGACACGCACGGCGTCGGCCTTTTGCACTGGTATCTCGAAGCGCTTCAGGACGGATCGCTGGCGAAGGCCGGCAGCTACGACATCGTCGCCGACCGGGGCAGCACCTTCGTCTGGGACGGCAATCTCCTGCCCGGCGCCTGGCTTTTGACGAAGGCGCTCGACCAGGCCTGCGAACGCGTCGCCGCCCATGGCATCGTCGCGGCCGCCATCCGCAACTGCCACCATACCTGTGCGCTTTCGGCCTTCATGCGCCGCGTGACGGAGCGCGGCTACATTGTGCAGATCTCCGTTTCCAATCCGGGTGCGGCGCGCGTGGCGCCCTATGGCGGCACAAGGCCGCTCTTGACGCCCAATCCGACGGCGGCGGGCTATCCGACCTCCGGCGATCCCATTCTGATCGACGTCTCCTGCTCGATCACCACGACCACGATGACCCAGACACTCGCCAAGCGCGGCGAGGCCTTCCCGGAGGACTGGGGCCTGACGGCGACCGGCGAGCCGACACGCGATCCGCGCGAGATCACCGAGCGCGGCGGCTCGATGATGCCGCTCGGCGGCGTCGCCAAGGGGCATAAGGGCTTCGGCCTCGCCCTCATGGTCGACCTCATGGGGCAGGGGCTTTCCGGCAAGGGCAGGGCGAACACCGCGCCCGGCACCTTTGCGCAGAGCGCCTTCCTGCAGGTCATGGACCCGGCCTTCTTCGCCGGCCTCGACGCCTTCACCGGCCAGGCGGACTGGACCGCGGCGGCCTGCCGGGACAATCCGCCGGCCGCCTGGAACAAGGGCGCCGTGCGCATGCCCGGCGACAGCGCGGCCCGCAAGCGGTGGGCGGCGCTCTCGGGCGGCGTTGCCGTCGGCGAGGCGACGTGGGAGAAGCTTTCCCGCGATGCGGAGCGGCTGGGTGTCGCCATGCCGGTGACGGCCGCCTGACAGTTCCTGCGATCCTTCCCTGCGGCATGTCGACGAATTGACCCTTCCTTCGGCGATGGGGTAGGGTTCCCGTTCCCGCGGGCCATGGACCCGCCGCGCCAGGAATGGAGTTCGAGCGTGAGCGTTGCCTTCATGAAGGAAGAGAGCGCCGAGACGGCAGCGGAAACCCTGCTGCCGGAACGGGCGATTTCCCCACATCCCAATCTCGTGACGGAGAGCGGGCTGAAGGCGCTGGAGGCGCAGCTCCAGGAAGCCCGCGAGGCCTATGCAGCGGCCAATGCCGTGGAGGATGTCAACGAGCGCCGGCGGCAGGCGGCCGGCCCCGGGCGGGACCTGCGCTATCTTGCCGAGCGGATCCGCACCGCCGAGCTCGTCGCCGCCCCTGCCTCGAACGACGTCGTCGCTTTTGGCAGCACGGTCACCTTCAGCCGCGACGACGGACGGGTGCAGACCTATCGCATCGTCGGCGAGGACGAGGCCGACCCGAAGGCCGGTTCGATCTCCTATGTCGCCCCGGTGGCGCGCCTCCTCATGGGCAAGGCCGTCGGCGATCTCGTGACCGTCGGCGGGCAGGAACTGGAAATCCTCGCCATCGCGTGATGGATCACAGGAAGAGATGGACGATGAGCGAGGTGAGCACCGCGTTCAGCCCCATCGCGATGCCCGAGAACAGGCCGGCGACCGGATCGACGGAATAGGCGCGCGCCGTGCCGATGCCGTGCGAGGCGAGGCCGACGGCAAAGCCGCGGGCGCTGTAGTCCCTGATGCGCATGGCGTTCATCATCGGCGTGACGACGATCGCCCCGCAGATGCCGGTGAGGACGACGACGGCCGCGGTGAGGGCGGGGTCCCCCGCAAGGCCGGAGGAGATGGCCATGGCGACGGCCGCGGTGGTGGACTTCGGGGCGAGCGAGGCGACGACCTCGGGCGAAAAGCCGAACAGCCGGCTGAAGAACACCGTCGAGCCCACCGCCGTGAGGCTGCCGACGAGGAGGGCGGCCAGCAGCGGCAGGAGGTTGCTCTTTACGAGGGACAGTTTCTCGTAGAGCGGGATGCCAAGCGCCACCGTCGCCGGACCCAGCAGGAAATGGATGAACTGGGCACCCTCGAAATAGGCGGCGTAGTCGATCCCCGTGACGCAGAGCACGGTGGCGATGGCGGCGATGGAGAAGAGGATCGGGTTGAGCAGCGGGTTTCCCGGGCTGAGCCCGGCAAGGCCCGTGGCGGCCAGCCAGACGACCAGCGTGCCGGCGAGCCAGAGCAGCGGCGAGGTGGCGAGATAGACCCAGAGCCCGTCAGTCATCCGCATAGCCTCCGCAAAGCCGCTTCACCAGGATGAAGACCCAGACGGTGGCGGCAAGGGTGATGACGGTCGACAGGAGGACGATGGCGAGCAGCGCGAGGCCGCGGTCGCGGATGAGGTCCAGATGCTGGATGATGCCGACCCCGGCCGGCACGAAGAGAATGCCGAGATTGGCGAGGATCGCCTTCGATGTGTCGACGGTCTGCCGGTGGGCGGATTGAAGGATCGGCCTGCCGCCGGTCAGCGTGAGGACGACGGCGATCATCGCCATGCCGATGACAGGCCCCGGCACGAGGCCGCCGAGAAGATAGGCGGTCATTTCGCCGATCAACTGGAAGACAAGCAAAATCGTGATTCCGACGAGCATCCGCACCCTCCCTGCCTTGAGCGTAGGCCCCGTCTTCGCCGGGCCACCTGCGAGGAGTAGCGGCCTTTTGCCGGTAAATCCATGGTGCCCCGGGGCCGGATTTGCCGGGTTGCGAAGCGGGCGCGGATGGAAACAATGGCCGGCGACGGGATTCGGCGGCGAACCCCGCGGTGAAGGCGCCGGGCGGCGCGCGGATGGAAGGCAGGCAGGCATGATCGACGACAAGCGGCTGGAAGCGGAGATGGATGGGCTTCCCGTGCGGTTTCCGGGGCCGGGCGGGGTCGCCGGCGTGGTCAGCGAGGGACGCATCGTCGCCCTTCGCGCCTGGGGCTTTGCGAGCCTGGAGGCGCGGCAGGCGATGACGGCCGCAACGCGGCTGCCGATCTGTTCGGTCTCCAAGCAGTTCACCTGTGCGGCCATGCTCGCCGCCTGCGGCGCGCCGGAGGCGCTGGACGGGCGGCTTGCCGCGCATCTGCCGAACTTCGAAGGCCAGCTGCCGCGCGTGCGGGACCTGTGCAACAACCAGTCGGGCCTGCGCGACTACTGGGCACTGACCGTGCTGCATGGCGCCAGGGCCGAGCAGGCCTTTTCGCGCGCCGACGCGGCATCTGTATTCCAGCGCATGCGCAGCGGGCATTTCGCGCCCGGCACGCGCTATTCCTACAGCAACGGCAATTTCCGCCTCGTTTCCGATCTTCTCGAGGAATTCTCCGGCGAAACGCTCGAGACGCTCTATGCGCGGCACATCTGGGAGCCGGCCGGCATGGCCGGGGCGGTGCTGACCGCCGATACCCGCCGGCCGGAAGACGACGTGGTCGGCTACGAGGGCACCGATGCCACCGGCTACCTGCCGGCGGACAACGGCATCTACTGGCGGGGCGATGCAGGCATCTCCGCCTCGCTCGACGACATGATCGCCTACGAGCGCTGGATCGATGCGACGCGCGAGGACCCGGACAGCCTCTACCGCAGGATCGCGGTGCCGCAGACCTTCCGCGACGGCGCGGCGGCCGCCTATGGCTTCGGCCTGCAGCACTCGCGCGTCGGCGACCTCGCCTTCACCGGCCATAGCGGCGCGTTGCGCGGGTTCCGGGCCTACCGGGCCTGTTCGGCCGAGGCGCGGCTCTCGGTCGTGGTGATGTTCAACCACCACGGCGATGCGCATGGCGCGGCGCACCGGCTGCTGCGCAGCGCGCTCGGCCTGCCGCACCCCGTTTCCCAGCCGCTCGGCGAGCGCTGGGGCGGACAATGGATCAGCCGCGAGACCGGCCTTCTGGCCCGGCTGGAGCCCGGCCTCGACACGGCCACGCTGCGGTTCGGCACGTCGCCGGAAAGCCTTTCGGAAACGCCTGAGGGCGGCCTTGCCTCCGCGACCGTCAAGCTCGCCCGCGCTGGCGCCGACCTCGTGATGCAGCGCGCGGCGGAAAACCATTCCGAGCGGCTGGTGCCGGTCGCAGCAGCGCCGGCGGCCGGCGATGCGCGTCTTGCGGGCCGCTACCGCTCCGCCGAACTGGCGGCGGATATCGTCATCGAATGCCGCGACGGCGGGACCTATCTCTGGGCGGAGGGTTTCCTCGGCACGGGCCGGCCGGAGATCGTCCAGCCGGCCGGGCCCGATCTCTGGCTCGTCGTGACGCGCCGCTCGATGGATGCGCCGGCGCCGGGGGACTGGACGCTGGCGGCCGAGCGCGATGCGGCCGGAAAGATCACCGGGCTGACCCTTGGCTGCTGGCTGGCGCGTGCCATCCGTTATGAGCGTTGCGATTGATCATGTCTAAGCTATTGTAAAATAATACATCAGGCGATTTTTGCATGGGATCCTGCCCAAATTGAATTGGTCAGCGGCGGCAAGTCGCACCAATGTTCCGCGCCGAAGGCAACAGGTGAGCAAGAGGAACAGATGGGCAGGATCGTCTACGTCCACGGTCAATTCGTGCCGGAGGAGGACGCCCGGATTGGGCTGTTCGATCGCGGCTTCCTGTTCGGCGACGCCGTCTACGAGGTGACGGCGGTGATCACCGGGCAGATGATCGACAACGACCTGCATCTCGCCCGGCTCGAACGCTCGCTGAAGGAACTGGATATCCCGCTGCCGCTCGACCGGGCGGAGATCGTCGCCGTGCAGCAGGAGCTCATCGCCCGCAACGCCCTTGAGGACGGCACCGTCTACCTGCAGGTTTCGCGCGGCGTGGCGGACCGCGACTTCCTCTATTCCCCGGCGCTTGCGCCGCGGCTCGTCGGCTTCACACAGGCGAGGACGCTCGTCGGCACCAAGGGCCAGAAGGACGGAATTTCCGTCGATCTTGTCGCCGATCCGCGCTGGCAGCGGCGCGACATCAAGACCGCCATGCTGCTCGGCCAGGTCATGGCCAAGCAGGCGGCGCGTGCCCGCGGTTTCGATGACGTCTGGCTGGTGGAGAACGGGCTGGTGACGGAGGGTGCCTCATCGACCGCCCACCTCGTCACCGCCGACGGTCACATCCTCACCCGGCCCGCCTCGCGGGCCACCCTGCCGGGCTGTACCCAGCGCGCCATCGCGCGGCTCTGTGCCGCCGAGGGCCTCACCATCGAGGAGCGCGCCTTCACGCCCGAGGAGGCGCAGGATGCTGCGGAGGCCTTCCAGACCTCCGCGTCCAGCCTGGTCATGCCGGTCGTTCGCATCGGCGACCGGGTGATACGCGACGGAAAGCCGGGACCGCGGACGCGGGCGTTGCAGGCGCTCTATCTGGAAGCGGCCGGTGTTTCGGTCTAGGTTCTTGTTTTTACCGCATTATCCGACACCGAAGCGATTTCGCTTCGGCTGGAAATGCTCTAGATCGTTTCACGGGCGGACGGGCCGGAAGGGGCGGATATGAAGACGGCGCGTGAACTGGGGCTGATCCCGCAAGGACGGCTGGAGCCGGGGCCGGGCAATGCCATTACCGACGTCGCCGGGGTCGCCGTCGGCCACCGCTCGCTGCGCGGCGAGGGCCTTTTCACTGGCGTGACGGCCATCGTGCCGCATCCGGGCGATCTCTTCCGTATCAAGCCGCGCGCGGCGGTGGAAGTGGTCAACGGCTTCGGCAAGTCGGCGGGGCTGATGCAGGTGGCCGAACTCGGCACGATCGAGACGCCGATCCTCCTCACCAACACCTTTAGTGTCGCCGCCTGCACCGAAGCGCTGATCCGCCGCGCCATCGCGGCCAATCCGGCGATCGGCCGCAAGACCTCGACGGTCAACGCGCTGGTCTGCGAATGCAACGACGGCAGCATCAATGATATCCAGGCGCTCGGCGTGACGCCCGCGGATGCCGGGGCGGCCCTCGATGCGGCGCGGCCGGGGGCGGTGGAGCAGGGCGCGGTCGGCGCCGGCTCCGGCATGACCGCCTTCGGCTTCAAGGCCGGCATCGGCACGGCCTCGCGGCTGATGCGCATCGGCACGCACGATTACACGCTCGGCACGCTGGTGCTCGCCAATTTCGGCGCGGCCGGCGATCTCGTCCTGCCGGACGGCCGCCGGCCCGATCCGCGCGTGCCGGCAAGCCCCGAGCGCGGCTCGGTCATCGTCGTCATGGCGACGGACCTGCCGCTGGGGGACCGGCAGTTGCAGCGTGTCGCCCGGCGTGGCGCGGCGGGGCTTGCAAGGCTCGGCGCCTTCTGGGGCCATGGCAGCGGCGACGTCGTCCTCTGCTTCACCACGGCCGATCCGGTGGAGCACGATCCGGCGGCGCCCGTCGCCACGCAGCAAAGGCTGTCCGACAACCATATCGACATTGCCTTCCGCGCCGCCGCGGAGACCACGCAGGAGGCCGTGCTGAACGCGCTCTGCATGGCCCCCGCCACGCCGGCGCGGAGCGGCCGCCTCTATCCCGCCCTCGCGGACTGGCTGAAGGAGAACCCCGCCCCATGAAAGTCTTCATCTCCGCCGATATCGAAGGCACCGCCGGCATCGCCCACTGGAACGAGGCCGATCGCACCCACCCGGACTGGGCCGAGTTCCGCGCGCTGATGACGGGCGAAGTGGTGGCCGCCTGCGAGGGCGCGCGCGCGGCCGGCGCCACGGAAGTGGTGATCAAGGACGCCCATGACAGCGGCCGCAACCTCCTCCTCGACCGCCTGCCCGACTATGTGCGCATTGTGCGCGGCTGGTCCGGCCATCCGGACGAGATGATGTTCGGCATCGACGCCGGCTTTGCCGCGGCGATCTATACGGGCTACCATTCGAAGGCCGGCGCGGAGGGCAATCCGCTCGCCCACACCTCCAACCTGCGCATCTCGCGGCTCTTGCTGAACGGCGAGGTGGCGTCCGAATTCACCTTCAACGCGCTCTGCGCGGCCGGTTACGGCGTGCCGTCCGTCTTCCTGGCCGGCGACGTCGGCATCTGCGCGGAGGCGCGGGCCATGGTGCCCGGCCTTTCGACTGTGGAGACGCTGGACGGCAAGGGCCGCGCCGCGACGTCCATCTCGCCCGCCTGGTCGCGACGCCTCATCCGCGAGGGCGTGGCGGCGGCGCTCTCGGGCGATTTCGCGCAGGCGCTGCCCGCGACGGCGGATCGCTACGAAGTGGTGATCGAGTTCTCCACGCCGACCGAGGCCTATCGCGCCGCGTGGTATCCCGGCGCCAGGGCGCATGGCCCCCGCGCGGTCGCCTTCGAGCACAGGGATTTCTCCGAGATCCTCAGGGCGCTGCTCTTCCTGAAGGTCTGATCTCAGGCGGGCGTCCGATCGAGGAGCTGGCGCGTCCGGCGCCAGAACTCCTCGACCTTGCCGGTGCGGCTCGCCGCATGGCGGTAGAGGCGAACGTCGAGGTCGAGGTTCCAGCCCTCGTCTGCCGAAGCCGGCACGAGGCGGCCCGCTTCCATCTCCTCGCGCGCAAGGCTTTCCGGCAGCCAGCAGATGCCCGCGCCCGTTACCGCCATGTTCATCAGCCCGGCGCTGATGGTGTTCTCATGCGTCGTGCGGCGGCGGAAGGGCGGGCGGCGCAACATGAGGCGCGACAGGGCGACGCCGAAGAACGAGTTGAAGCCGTAGCTGAGATAAGGAACGGCAAGCCGCGGCTGCGCAACGGCGCGGTCGAGGAGGCCGTGTCCCGGCTGCAGCCGGCCTGCGATCTCGATCTCCTCTGACACCAGCGGAACCAGCCGGTCGCGCCCGACCGTCAGCGAGGCGAACTGCCCGCGGTCGAGATGGAACGGCACTTCCGGATGGGCATAGGTGAGGAAGAAATCCGCCTCGTCGCCGACGAGCGCGTCGAGATTGGCCTCGATGCCGCCGCGGTCGGGGATGAGCGAGGTGCTGAAGGCGCCGCCCGCGCCCTCCAGCGTCTTCAGCCAGCGCGGGAAGAAGGTGACGGTCAGCGTGTGCAGGGCGGCAAAGCGGATGAGGCCCGGCTCGTGCGACGGGCGCAGCGCCTCTCGCGCCGCATAGAAGGTGCGGATCGCCTCCTGCGCGACGGGCAGGAAATTGCGCCCGGCCGGCGTCAGTTCGGCCGGCATGGTGGCGCGGCTGATCAGCGTGGCGCCGAGCCAGCTTTCCAGTTGCTTGATCCGGCGGCTGAAGGCCGGCTGGGTGACGTTGCGCAAATCGGCGGCGCGCGAAAACGAGGATGTATCGGCCAGCGTCACGAAATCCTCCAGCCATTTCAGTTCCACAACCGGTTCCTTTCGATCCTGTCCGCGCGTAGGGCGGATCATAAGTCATTCAATCGAAATAGATATGCCGATTTCGCATGGGGTCGTGCCAAAAGCGAATTGGCCAAGGCGGCCGCAACCTTTCACGTTGCGGGTGGAGGAAATGGCGCCGGCCTGCCGGTGCCGACAGGGGGAAGCGTGCATGGCATTCGCAATTGAAGCCGATCTCATTCTGACCAACGGCCGGATCTGGCGCGGACGAGAAGAGGGGATCTGCGAGGCCCTCGCCGTCTGGCAGGGCAAGGTCCTGGCGACCGGCAGCACGGCGGACGTGCTTGCGCTGAAGGGACCTGAAGCGGAGGTCATCGACCTTGAAGGCCGCTTTGCGACGCCCGGCCTCATCGACAACCACCTGCATCTCATCGCGACCGGCATCGCCATGGGCTTCGTCGATGCGACGCCCGCCGCCGCGCCGACGCTTTCCGCGCTGATGAAGGGAATTTCCGAACGCGCCGCATCGACGCCGAAGGGCGGCTGGGTGCGCGCCCGCGGCTACGACCAGGTCAAGCTCGACACCGGCCGTCATCCGACTCGCGAGGATCTCGACCGCGCCGCGCCGGATCATCCGGTCTATCTGACGCGGGCCTGCGGCCATGTCTCCATCGCCAATTCCCGTGCGCTCGCGCTTGCCGGCATCGACGAGGCGACGCCGGTGCCGGACGGTGGTGTCATCGGCGTCACCGACGGCAAGCTCAACGGCCTTCTGGCAGAGAACGCCCAGAACCTCGTCAAGGCCGCCATGCCGCCGGCGACCACCGAGGAACTGATCGACGGCATCGAGCGGGCCGGGCGGCATCTGCTTTCCTTCGGCATCACCAGCTGCATGGATGCGGCGGTCGGCCATGTCGCCGGCTTCTCCGAAATCCAGGCCTATGAGATGGCAAAACTTTCCGGCCGGCTGCCGGTGCGCGTCTGGCTGACGCTGCTCGGCGATCCGGGCGTGTCCATCGTCGAGGACGCCTGGCGCGCCGGGCTGCTCTCCGGCGCAGGCGACGACATGCTGCGCGTCGGCGGGGTGAAGGTCTTCCTCGACGGTTCGGCCGGCGGGCGCACCGCCTGGATGACGAAACCCTACGAGGGCGAGCCCGACAATATCGGCGTGCAGATGCTGCCGGACGAGACGGTTGAGGCAGTCGTCAGGGATTGCCACAACCGGGGCTACCAGATGGTCTGCCACGCCATCGGCGACGGGGCGATCGAACAGCTCGTCACCGCCTATGAGAAGGCGCTCGCCGGCAATCCCGATCCCGACCGGCGCCACCGCGTCGAGCATTGCGGCTTTTCCACGCCCGAACAGCATGCGCGCATGCAGGCCGCCGGCATCCTGCCCGCGCCGCAGATGGCCTTCATCCACGACTTCGGCGACAGCTACATCTCCGTGCTCGGGGAGGCGCGCGGCAAGCCGTCCTATCCGATCGGCACCTGGGCGCGCCTCGGCCTGAAGCCGTCGACCGGCTCGGATTCGCCGGTCTGCTCGCCCGATCCCTTCCCCAACCTCCACGCGATGATCACGCGCCAGACCGGCAAGGGCACGGTGATGGATGCGTCCGAGCGGCTGAGCACCGAGGAGGCGCTGCAGGCCTATACGGAATACGGCGCCTGGTCCCAGAAGGCCGAGGGCGTGAAGGGGCGGCTCGTGCCCGGCCAATGGGCGGATATCGCGGTCTTCGACAACGATCTTCTTGCCGCCGAGCCGAAAACCATTCTCTCAGGCACGCGCTGCCTGCTGACCCTGCTTGCAGGCCGTGTCGTGCATGATGCGCGCTAACGGCCTGACGGATTGAATCGAAACGATGCCGAAAACGGCACGAGAGGGAGAACGACATGTTCAAGACATTGACACTGGCCGCAATGCTCAGCCTCGGCGTGGCTGCCGGGGCGCTCGCCGCGGGTGAACGCCAGGGCGGGACGCTCGTCTTCACCGCCCCCTACGGCTCGAGCTTCGCCACGCTCGACGTGCAGGCGAGCCCCAACACGCAGGAAGAGTTCATCACCCAGGCGATCCATCGCGGGCTCTATAGCTGGGATTCGATCCAGAACAAGCCGGTGCTGGAGCTGGCCGATTCCGAGGAGGTCTCCGAGGACGGCACGGTCCACACCTATCACCTGCGCAAGAATGCCGTCTTCCACAACGGCAAGCCGCTGACGGCCGACGACTTCATCTACAGCTACAAGCGCATCGCCAATCCGAAGAACGCCTTCCCGGGCGCCAGCTTCATCGCCAACATCAAGGGCGCGGACGACTATATCGCCGGCAAGGCGGACGAGATCTCCGGCCTGAAGAAGATCGACGACAACACGCTGGAGATCACTTACACCGGCCCGATCAATCCCGGCTTTCCGCTGATGCAGAACACGACGGTCATCTACCCGTCGAATGTCGAGGACGAAACGAGCTTTGCGAAGAACCCTGTCGGTCTCGGCGCCTTCGTCTTCAAGGAGCATGTGCCGGGTTCGCAGGTCGTCGTCGAGAAGTTCGACAAGTACTACGAGGAGGGCAAGCCCTATCTCGACCGCATCAATATCGTGCTGATGGCCGAGGACGCCGCGCGCGACGTCGCCTTCCGCAACAAGGAGATCGATGTCTCGATCCTCGGCCCGACGCAGTACCAGGCCTATCAGGGCGAGGACGCGCTGAAGGGGCAGTTGCTGGAGGTCGCCGAGGTCTATACCCGCAATATCGGCTTCAACCCGGCCTTCGAGCCCTTCAAGGACAAGCGGGTGCGCCAGGCGATCAACCACGCCATCAACGCGCCGCTGATCATCGAGCGCCTCGTCAAGAACAAGGCCTATCCGGCCTCCGGCTGGCTGCCGATCTCCTCGCCGGCCTTCGACAAGGACAAGCCGGCCTATGCCTTCGATCCGGAAAAGGCCAAGGCCCTGCTGGCGGAAGCCGGCTATGCCGATGGCTTCGAATTCGAGGTGACGGCGAGCCCGAACGAAAGCTGGGGCGTGCCGATCGTCGAGGCCATCCTGCCGATGCTGCAGAAAGTCGGCATCACCGTGAAGCCGAAGCCGGTGGAAAGCTCGGCGCTTGGCGAGGCCGTGACGACCAACAACTTCCAGGCCTTCATCTGGTCGAACCTGTCCGGCCCCGACCCGCTGAACGCGCTGCGCTGCTTCCATTCCAAGACGGCGCAATCGGCCTGCAACTATACGAGCTACGCGAGCGCCGAATTCGACAAGCTCTATGACGCGGCCCAGCAGGAGCGCGACCCAGCCAAGCAGAACGACCTCCTGCGCCAGGCCAACAACATCGTGCAGGACGACGCGCCTGTCTGGTTCTTCAACTACAACAAGGCGGTCATGGCCTACCAGCCGTGGATCCACGGCCTCGTTCCGAACGCGACGGAACTGGCGGTCCAGCCTTATGACGAGATCTGGATCGACGACACCGCGCCGGATTCGCGCAAGTAAAGCCTTGAGGGGTTCGGGGGCGGCGCCGGCGTCGCCCCCGTATCGATTGTCACGCCCGCAAGGGCGGCCAAAACGGAACCGCTCATGCTTCGTTTCACCCTGCGCCGCATCTTCCAGATCATTCCGACGGTCGTCGTGGTGGCGCTGCTGATCTTCGTCATCTTCTCCGTCGTGCCCGGCACCTTCGCCGCCAGCCTCTTCGCCGATGGCAAGCGCGCCGCCGACCCGCAGATGATCGCCCGCCTCAATGAGGAATTCGGCCTCAACAAGCCGCTGATCGAGCGTTTTGCGACCTATGTCACGGATCTCGCGCAATTCGACCTCGGCACCAGCTTCCGCACCCGCCAGCCGGTGATCGACCTCATCAACGACCGCATGTGGGCCTCGTTGCAACTCGCCATCGCCGCGATGGTCTTCGCCCTCGTCGTCGGCGTGCCGCTCGGCTTCCTCGCCGCGCTCCGGCCCGGCTCCGTGCTCGATACGGTGACGATGATCGGCGCCGTCTCGGGCCTCTCCATGCCGCAGTTCTGGCTGGGCCTCCTGATGATGTATCTCTTCGCCCTGCAACTGAACTGGCTGCCGAGCTTCGGCTATGGCGACGGCTCGTTCCAGAACCTCATCCTGCCCGCCGTCACGCTCGGCGTCACGCCGCTGGCGCTTCTGGCGCGCACCACGCGGGCGGGCGTCCTCGACGTGCTCAATGCCGATTTCATCCGCACCGCCCATTCCAAGGGCATGAGCGAGGCGAAGGTCGTGCGCTGGCATGTGGCGCGAAATGCGCTGGTGCTGATCGTCACCACGGTCGGCCTGCAGTTCGGCTCGCTGATCGGCCAGGCCGTCGTCATCGAGAAACTCTTCGCCTGGCCCGGCATCGGCTCGCTTCTGGTCGACAGCGTCGCCATCCGCGACATTCCGGTGGTGCAGGGCACGATCCTCGTCATCGTGCTGTGGTTCCTCGTCATCAACACCGCCGTCGATCTGATCTATGCCGCGATCGATCCGCGCATCAAGCAGGAGTGACGGGAATGCGCCTCGGCTTCAACTTCTGGCTCGGTGCGACGCTGACGGCGCTGGTCATCCTCGCCGGCGTGCTCGCCCCATGGATCGCGCCTTTCGATCCGGTGCTCGACGCGGACCTGATGAGTTCGGAACTGCCGCCCGACGCCACCTTCTGGTTCGGTACGGACGCGCAGGGCCGCGACGTCTATACCCGCATCCTCTACGGCGCGCAGATCTCGCTGACGGTCGGCATCGTCTCGCAGGTGATCAATTCGGTCATCGGCATCACGCTCGGCATGACCGCTGGCTACTGGGGCGGCTGGTGGGACGATCTGGTGAACGGCCTCACCAATGTCATGCTCGCCATCCCCTCGCTGATCTTCGCGCTCGCCGTGATGGCCGTGCTCGGCCCCGGCCTGCCGTCGCTGCTCATCGCGCTGGGCCTCACCAACTGGAGCTGGACCTGCCGCATCGCCCGCTCCTCGACGCTGTCGCTGAAATCGCAGGGCTATGTGCAGGCGGCGCAGACGCTCGGTTACGGGGACCTGCGCATCATGTTCACGCAGATCCTGCCCAACATGATGGGGCCGATCCTCGTCATGGCGACGCTCGGCATGGGCTCCGCGGTGCTTTCCGAGGCGGCGCTCTCCTTCCTCGGCCTCGGCATTCAGCCGCCGTTCCCCAGCTGGGGTTCGATGCTGACGGACGCGCGCCAGCTCATCCAGCTCGCGCCCTGGGTGGCGATCTTCCCGGGCCTTGCGATCTTCCTCTCCGTGCTCGGCTTCAACCTACTCGGCGACGGCCTGCGCGACAGCCTCGACCCGCATATGAGGACGCGCAAGCTATGACCGCGCCGCTTCTCGACATAAGGAACCTTCGGCTCGGCGTTTCCCTCGGCCGTTCCGCCCATCACCCGCTGCTGAAGGATGTCTCCTTCCAGATCATGCCGGGCGAAGCCTACGGGCTCGTCGGCGAATCCGGCTCCGGCAAGTCGATCACCTCGCTTGCCGTCATGGGGCTGCTGAAGAAGCCGCTCGCCGTTTCCGGCGGCGAGATCCTGTTCAAGGGACAGAACCTCATTTCCCTGCCGAAACGGGAGATGCGGCGCCTTCGCGGCAACCGCATCGCGATGATCTTCCAGGAGCCGATGACGGCGCTGAACCCGCTGTCCACCGTCGGCCGGCAGATCGCCGAGATGTTTGTGCTGCACCAGGGCAAGAGCTGGGGCGAGGCGGAAAGGCTCGCCGTCGAGGCGCTGGGCAACGTGCGCGTGCCCAATCCCGACCGCCGCGCGAGGAATTTCCCGCACCAGATGTCCGGCGGCCTGCGCCAGCGCGTGATGATCGCCATGGCGCTCGCCTGCAATCCCGATCTCCTGATCGCGGACGAGCCGACCACGGCGCTCGACGTCACCGTGCAGGCCGAGGTGCTGCGGCTGATCAAGGAACTCTGCGCCGAACGCGGCACGGCCGTGCTCTTCATCAGCCACGATCTCGGCGTCATCGCCAGCATCTGCCAGCGTGTCGGCGTCATGTATGCCGGCTGCCTCGTGGAGGAGAACGAGACGCGGGCGCTCTTCGAAGATCCGCGCCACGCCTATACGCGCGGCCTGCTCGGCGCCCTGCCGCGCCTCGGCAGCCGCAGCGAACACGGTCGCCAGCGCCTCGTCGATATCGACAGCATCATTGCCGACCGCTCGATATTGACCGAAACACGCTTCATCACCCCGCGCGGGGCGGAGGGGGCCGGCCATGACTGATCCCCTGCTTGAAGTAAACGACCTTCACGTCCGTTTCCCGATTTCCGGGGGAGGCCTGTTCGGCACGGGGCGGCGCATGCTGCATGCCGTCAACGGCATCAGCTTCGACCTCGCCAAGGGCGAATGCCTGTCGATCGTCGGCGAATCGGGCTGCGGCAAGTCCACCACGGCGCTCTCCATCCTCGGCCTCCAGGAACCGACGGAAGGCGCGATCCGCTATCGCGGCCAGCCACTCGCCGGCCCCGGCGCGCCGGGGCGCATGCAGCGCGCCAAGGCGGTGCAGATGGTCTTCCAGGACCCCTATGCCTCGCTGAACCCGCGCCAGTCCGTGCGCACCTCGCTTGCCGCGCCGCTGAAGCTGCACGGCATCACCACGGCATCGGAGATCGAGGGCCGCATTGAGGCGATGCTGAGGGACGTCGGCCTGACGCCCGAACAGGCGTCCCGCTATCCGCACGAGTTCTCCGGCGGCCAGCGCCAGCGCATCGGCATTGCCCGCGCGCTGATCCTGGAGCCGGAGATCGTCGTGCTCGACGAGCCGGTCTCCGCCCTCGACGTCTCGATCCGCGCCCAGATCATCAACCTCCTGCTCGACCTGCAGGAAAAGCGCGGCCTCTCCTACATCATGATCAGCCATGACCTCAGCGTGGTCGAGCACATGAGTGACCGGGTGCTGGTGATGTATTTCGGCGAGGTGGTGGAGGAGGGCGGCTGGCGGCAGATCTTCGAAGCGCCCGCCCATCCCTATACGCGCCGGCTGATTGCCGCCATTCCCGATCCCGATACCGCGCTCAACCCTGCGGCAAGGGACGACAGGTTCGCCGCCCTGCCGCAGCTGGCAGGCCGCAGCTTCGTCTCCGACGGCAGCACCGCGCCCGACGTGTTCACGCCGCCGTCGCCTTCCGAGCTGGTCGAGATCGCCGGGAATCACCGTGTGCGGCTGGCAAGGTCTTGCTGAGATGTTCGAAAAGGTTGGAACATATGGCCCGCAAGCCGAAGATCGCCGTCATCATGGACGAGAACACCAGCACGGGCGGCGAGCGCTACGACGTTTCGAAGCACTATTTCTCCGCCATCGGCCGGGCTGGCGGCTTTGCCTTCGGCATTCCCTACGCGCCCGACATGGTCGATGACGTCGTCGAGGAATTCGACGGCTTCGTGAGTGTCGGTGGGCGTATCAACTTCCCCGCGGAATGGTATGTCGCGGGTGACCGGTCGCAATATCCAACGTCGGACCGCCTTGCCGTCGATATGGCGCTGATGAAGGGGTTTCTCGGCCGTGACAAACCCGTTCTCGGCATCTGCAACGGCATGCAGATGCTCGCCTGCCTGCATGGCTGCCGGATGGTTTCGGATGTGCGCGCCGCCTGGCCCGGCGCACTCGATCATGACCGGGGGGATGTGCTCCACGACGTGGAGGTGACGCCCGGCACCAGAATGGCCGACCTTATCAAGGCCGACCGTTTCAGCGTGAACACGTTCCACCGCGAGGCGATCGTCGAGGCATCCGACGCCGTGGTCGTCACCGCACGCGGGACGGATGGCGTGATCGAGGCCATCGAGGTGCCGGCCTATGCGTTTGCGATGGGCCTGCAATGGCATCCGGAACGGCTCGACCCGGACAGTCATCCCGGCGCGCGCATCTTCGATACTTTCATCAGGGCGGCAAGTTCTTAAGCCGGGGCCAACGCTGCTGAGCGCTGGCCCCGACATGACGGGGTGACCGGGTTTATCCGAGAACCGCCTTCACGGCCTCCGCCGTCGCCTTCACCACGGTGTCGGCCTCGTCCTTCGTCAGGCACAGCGGCGGGGCGAAGCCGAGGATATCGCCCTGCGGCATGGCGCGGCCGATGACGCCGCGCTCCAGAAGGGCGGCGGAGACCTGCGGGCCGATCTTTTTGCCCGGATCGAAGAAGGCGCGGTCGTCCCGGTCCTCGACGAATTCCACCGCCGCCATCAGGCCGTCGCCGCGCACCTCGCCGACATGCTTGTGGCCGCCGACGGCCTTGGCGAGTTCGCTGCGGAAATAGGCACCGGTGGAGCCGGCATTTTCCACGAGGCCGAGTTCGTCGATGAGTTCGAGATTGGCGACGCCGGCGGCAGCGCAGATGGGATGCGAGGAATAGGTCCAGCCGTGGCCAATGGCGCCGAGCTCATCCGAACCCTTGACCAGCACTTCCCAGACCTTGTCCGAGACGATGGTGCCGGAGAGCGGCGCATAGGCCGAGGTGAGGCCCTTGGCGATGGTGATGAGGGCGGGCTTCATGCCATAGTGGTCGGAGCCGAACATCGTGCCGAGGCGGCCGAAGCCGGTGACGACCTCGTCGGCGATCAACAGGATGTCGTATTTGTCGAGCACGGCCTGGATCTTCTGCCAGTAGCCCTTCGGCGGCGGCACGATGCCGCCGGTGCCAAGGATCGGCTCGCCGATGAAGGCGGCGACGGTGTCCGGGCCCTCGGCAAGGATCATCTCCTCCAGCTTGTCGGCGCAATATTGTGCGAACTGCTCCTCGTCCATCGACCGGTCCGGCCGGCGGAAGAAATAGGGCGCTTCCGTGTGCAGGATCGGCGCGCGCGGCAGGTCGAAGGCATTGTGGAAGAGGTGAAGGCCGGTCAAGGAGCCGGTCATGACGCCCGAACCGTGATAACCGCGCCAGCGCGAGATGATCTTCTTCTTTTCCGGCCGGCCGAGGATGTTGTTGTAGTACCAGACGAGCTTGATGTTGGTCTCGTTGGCATCCGAGCCGGACAGGCCGAAATAGACGCGGCTCATGCCTTCCGGCGCGCGGTCGATGATCATCTTGGACAGCGTGATCGAGGCTTCCGTGCCGTGGCCGACATAGGCGTGGTAATAGGCAAGGTTCTTGGCCTGCTCCGCGATGGCATCGGCGATCTTCGTGCGGCCGTAGCCGACATTGACGCAATAGAGGCCGGCAAAGGCGTCGAGGCTCCTCTTGCCGTTGCTGTCCGTGATGTAGACGCCTTCGCCGCCCTCGATGACGCGCGTCGGCGTCTCGCCGCGGGCATGCATGCCCATATGGGTGGAGGGATGGAAGAAGTGATCGCGGTCCCAGGCGGTGAGTTCGTTGCGTTTGTCGAGCATGGTCTTTCCTTTCGAAGTCGGTTGTTTTTAGAATTCTGGATCGCGGTCGTACACTCTTCCCGTTGTGATCCTTGGTGTCTGCCCTCTCCACCGTCATCCTCGGGCTTGACCCAAGGATCCAAGCCACGAATTCAAGGCGTGTCGCCCGGGTTGTGGATCCTCGGGGCAAGCCCGAGGATGACGGTGGAGAAATTGATGCCCGGAATCAGGCAGCGGTGTCGATGCAGAGATATTTCAGTTCCGTGAAGGCCTCCATGCCGTGGCGCGAGCCTTCGCGGCCGAGGCCGGATTGTTTCCAGCCGCCGAAGGGGATCGGCCCGCCGGTGATCTTCACGCGGTTGACCGCCACCATGCCGTATTCCAGCGCGCGGGCAAGCCGCATCTGGCGCGCGCCGTTCTCGGTGACGACATAGGCGACGAGGCCGTATTCGGTGTCGTTGGCGCGGGCGATCACCTCCGCCTCGCTGTCGAAGGCGGTGACGGCGGCGACGGGGCCGAAGGTTTCCTCGCGCATGATCAGCGCGTCGTCGGGAACATCGGTCAGCAGCGTCGGCTCGTAGAACAGCGGGCCGGCCTTGTGGCGCTTGCCGCCGGTGAGGATCTTCGCGCCGTGTTTCACGGCGTCGGCCACCTGCTCCTCCACCTTGGCGATGGCGCGCTCGTGCATCAGCGGGCCGATCTCGACATCCGCCTCCAGCCCTGCGCCGACTTTCAGAGCCGCGACGCGGGCCTTGAAGGCGCTGGTGAAGGCGGCAAGGACGGGGCGCTCGACATAGATGCGGTTGGCGGCAAGGCAATCCTGGCCCGACGTCGCGAACTTGGCGTTGACCGTGATATCCGCCGCCTTGTCGATATCGGCGTCGGCGAAGACGATCAGCGGCGCATGGCCGCCGAGTTCCATGACGAGCCGCTTCATGGTCGGCGCGCACTGGCCGGCGATCAGCCTGCCGATCTCGGTCGAACCGGTGAAGCTCATGGCCCGCACGCGGGCGTCGGCGTTCATGCAGCCGACAATGGTGGCGGCTTTCCCCGTCACGACGTTGAACACGCCGGCGGGAAGCCCGGCCCGCTCGCCGAGTTCGGCCAGCGCGAGGGCGGAAAGCGGTGTCTCGCTGGAGGGGTGGGCGACGACGGTGCAGCCGGCGGCGAGCGCTGCGGCGGCCTTGCGGGTGACCATGGCGGAGGGAAAGTTCCACGGCGTCACGATGCCGACGACGCCGAGCGCCTCGCGGCGCACGATCATCTCGGCGCCCGGCAGGTGGCTTGTCACGCTCTCGGCGTTGAGGCGTTTTCCTTCCTCGGCATACCAGTCGATGAAGGAGGCGGCATAGTCGATCTCGCCGCGGGATTCGGCGAGCGGCTTGCCCTGTTCCAGCGTCATCAGCAGCGCAAGGTCCTCGCGCGCCTCCAGGATCAGGCCGTGCCATTTGCGCAGGATCGCGGCGCGCTGTTGCGGCAGCAGGTCCCGCCAGGCGGGGAAGGCGTTCGCCGCGGCCGAGACGGCGTCCGTGGTCTGGCCGGCATCGAGCGCGGCGACCCAGGCGAGCGTCGCACCGGAGGCGGGGTCCGTCACGGCAAAACTGTCGCCGTCGCGGCCCGCCACCCAGCGACCGCCGACATAGGAGAGTTCGCGCAGCAGGTGGGGGTCGCCGAGGCGGGCGAGCGCATCGTGGAAGGTGGTGCGGGCGAATAGGGCGGTCATTGCGGCCTCCTCTGGCTCAAGTCAACGGCAAGTCTGCCAGAGGCGGGACGACAGATTGTCTATTGCCGGGGCGGACCGCAGAGACTTTGGCCAAACCGGCGATGCGGCGTAGACAATCTCTCTACGCCGCGGTCACTCCTGCGAAGGCAGCAGCACTTCCAGCGGCAGGACGGTCTCCTCCTTCACCGTCTTGGTGACGATGTAGGTGAAGTAGCGGTCGATGCCGAGTTCGCGGTCGAGCAGGCCGTCGACGAGGCGCTGGTAGGCGTCGATGTCGGGGGCCATGATCTTCAGGATGTAATCCACCCCGCCGCCGACGGACCAGCAGGCGACGATCTCCGGCGTTGCCGCCACCGCGCGCTCGAAACGGTCGAAATCGGCCTGGCGGTGATTGGCGAGCGTCACCTCCATCAGGACGCTGGCGACCGGGGCCAGGCGCCGCACCGCGACGCGCGCGTGATAGCCCGTGACGATGCCCGCCTTTTCGAGCTTGCGCAGCCGCAGCCAGCAGGGCGTCGGGGAAAGACCAGCCTTTTCCGCCAGCGCCAGCTTGGTGATGCGCCCGTTCTCCTGGATCGCCTCCAGGATGCGCAGGTCGATGGCGTCGAGTTTCATGCGGTCGCCCTCCGGGCGGATATCATGTCAAAGCGAGGAAAAAGACAATGGGAAGGCATTTTGGCGTTGTCAATTGAACTGAATTTGAGCACTGTTGAAATCATGACAAATTGGCGACCCGATATATCCCAATTGCGCCGGCCGGCCTATCTTTCCCTCGCCGAGCAGATCGCCCGCGCCATCCAGGAAGGACTGCTGCCCAACGGTACACGCCTTCTGCCACACCGCAAGCTCGCCGACGACCTGAAACTTTCCGTGCAGACCGTCAGCCGCGCCTATGACGAGCTAATCCGCCGCGGCCTGATCTCCGGCGAGATCGGCCGCGGTTCCTTCGTGCAGACGCGGCCGAAGGAACCGGAGCCGCCCTATCTGCCCGAGCGGCTCGGCGAGCTGGTCGACCTGTCGATCCTGAAGCCCGTCTGCGAGCAGATCCACCTGGAGCGCATGCGCGAGGCCTTCGGCTGGCTGGCGGAGAACCTGCCGTCGAGCTCGGCGCTCTCCTTCCGGCCCAACATGGTGTTCCCGCGCCACCGCAACGTCGCGGCCGAATGGCTGGCGCGCTGCGGGCTCGACATCTCGCCGCTCAACATCAGCCTCACCAACGGCGCCACGTCCGGCATGACGGTGGCGCTGATGAGTGTCGCCCCGCCCGGCGCGACCGTCGCCACGGAGGCGATCAGCCACCACACGCTGGTGCCGCTCTCCACCTATCTCGGCCTCCATCTGGAGGGCCTGCCGATCGACCGCGACGGCATGATTCCCGAGGCGCTGGACGAGGCCTGCCGCAAGGGCGTCATCCGCGCGGTTTTCCTGCAGCCCTCCGTCATCAATCCGACCGCGACGCTGATGAGCGGGGAGCGCCGGCAGGCGCTGGCCGAGGTGGCGCGCCGCCACGACATCGCGATCATCGAGAACGACATTCTGGGGCCGCTCGTCGCGGAGCGGGCGCCGCCGATCGCCTCCTATGCGCCGGAGCGCACGCTCTACGTGACGAGCTTCACCAAGATCACGGTGCCGGGCCTGCGCATCGGCTATCTCGCCGCGCCCGACCGCTATGTCGCGGCCGTCGCCAACCGGCACCTCGTCTCGAGCTGGATGGCGACGCCCTCGATCGCCGAGATTGCCACACGCTGGGTCGGCGACGGCACGGCGATGGAACTCGTCACCTGGCAGCGCGGGGCGCTGGCGGCGCGCCACGCCATCGCGGAGGAGATCTTCGCCGGCCTGCCCTACCGGTCGCATCAGCAGAGCCTGCATGTCTGGCTGCCGCTGCCGGAAGGGCATACGGAGGAGGGCTTCGTCTCCCAGGCCCGCCTGCGCGGCGTCGCCATCGCGCCCGGCTCCTCCTTCCGCACCGCCGACCAGGGCTGGCAGCCCGCCGTGCGCATCTCCCTCGGCTCGACGACGGAGCAGGAACTTCGCACGGGGCTCGGCATTCTGGCTTCGCTGGCCAGCGGGAACCCGGAGGCGCTGCTGCTCGCGATTTGAGTCGCGATGCCTGCCAAATGGGCGGCGGAACAATAATTGTCATGAGATTATTATCTACATTGACATGATTTCGATCGCCGCGCATCGTTAGGCCAACACGGTCTCGACAGGGAGAGACATGCATGGCCGCACCCATCATCCGCATCGACAATATCGTGAAGCGCTACGGTCCCTTGACCGTGCTCGACGGGTTGTCGATGGAGGTGCTGCCGGGCGAGAAGCTCGCCCTCATCGGTCCCTCCGGCTCCGGCAAGACGACGATCCTGCGCATCCTGATGACGCTGGAGACGATCAGCGACGGGCATATCGAGGTCGACGGCGACCAGCTCTACCACATGCCCAAGAACGGCGGCCTCGTGCCGGCGGACGACCGGCACCTGCACAAAATGCGCGAGAAGATCGGCATGGTCTTCCAGCACTTCAATCTCTTCCCGCACAAATGCGTGCTCGACAACGTGACGCTGGCGCCGATGCTGACCAAGGGCGTCGCGAAGGCGGCGGCCGAGAAGCGGGCGATGGAGCTTCTCGACATGGTGGGCCTTGCCGACAAGGCGAGGAACATGCCCGCCCAACTGTCCGGCGGACAGAAGCAGCGTGTCGCCATCGCCCGCGCCCTGGCGCTTTCGCCCAAGATCATGCTGTTCGACGAGGTGACTTCGGCGCTCGACCCGGAACTGGTCGAGGAGGTGCTGAACGTCATGCGCAAGCTCGCCTCCGAGACCGACATGACCATGCTGCTCGTCACCCATGAGATGGGCTTCGCCCACGATTTCGCCGACCGTATCCTGTTCTTCGATCGCGGCAAGATCGTCGAGGAGGGCAAGCCGGACGAGATTTTCCGCAATCCCAGGCAGGAACGCACGCAGACCTTCCTGCGCAAGATCATCGCGGCAGGGCACCGCGTCTGAGGATCCTCCTCGGAAACAAGGCTCCAAGCAACAACTAGAGACAGCCAGAGGAGTTCGGAACAATGAGCATGAGGACGTTTTTGACCATGGCCGCCGGCGCGAGCGCGCTGATGGCGGTCGTTGCCGCCGCGCCGGCTTTCGCCGATGACGGCAAGCTTGCGGAACTGAAGGAGCAGGGCTTTGCCCGCGTCGCCATCGCCAACGAGCCGCCGTTCACGGCGGTCGCCGCCGACGGCAAGGTCTCGGGCGCGGCGCCCGATGTGGCCCGCGAGGTGTTCAAGCGCCTCGGCGTTGCCGATATCGTCGCCTCGATCTCGGAATACGGCGCGATGATCCCGGGCCTGCAGGCCGGCCGCCACGACGTCATCACCGCCGGCCTCTTCATGAAGCCGGAGCGTTGCGCGGCCGTCGCCTATTCCGAGCCGATCCTGTGCGATGCCGAGGCCTTTGCGTTGAAGAAGGGCAATCCGCTCGGCCTGAAGAGCTACAAGGACATCGCCGACAATCCGGATGCCAAGATCGGCGCGCCGGGCGGCGGTACGGAAGAGAAGCTGGCGCTCGAAGCCGGTGTGCCGCGTGACCGCGTCATCGTCGTGCCGGACGGCCAGAGCGGTCTGAAGATGCTGCAGGACGGACGCATCGACGTCTACTCGCTGCCGGTCCTGTCGATCAACAACCTCGTGTCCAAGGCGAACGATCCCAACATCGAGGTCGTCGCGCCGGTCGAGGGCGCCCCGGTCTATTGCGACGGCGCGGCCTTCAAGAAGGGTAACGAGGCGCTGCGCGACGCCTTCGACGTGGAGCTCGCCAAGCTGAAGGAATCCGGTGAATTCGCCAAGATCATCGAGCCCTACGGCTTCTCCGCCGCAGCCGCCATGTCGACGACGCGCGAGAAGCTCTGCGCAGCGCAGTAAGCGTCAGAACCAATGGCAATCGATTTGGGCAGTTGAATATGACGCTACCGCACCCCCCTCTGCCCTGCCGGGCATCTCCCCCTCAAGGGGGGAGATTGGATGGAGAGCCGTTTCGGCCATCTCCAATGTTGCTGGTGGAGCAAGAGCCTCGCATCTTGCCGATCTCCCCCCTTGAGGGGGAGATGCCCGGCAGGGCAGAGGGGGGTGCCTTGCGGCTCGCTCACGCTTCAACGGGATTGCACACACCATGACCGACTGGTCCGGCTACATAGGCTTGATCCTGCAAGGCGCGCTGGTGACGCTCCAGCTCACCGTCCTCGGCTCGGCGCTTGCCCTCGTCATGGCGTTCGTCGCCGGGCTCGGCCGCGTCAGCCGCTTCATGGCGGTCCGGGCGCTGGCCACCGCCTATATCGAGTTCTTCCGCGGCACGTCGATCTTCGTGCAGCTCTTCTGGGTCTATTTCGTGCTGCCCTTCGCCGGGGTCACGCTGTCGCCGCTGCAGGCGGGCGTCCTGGCCCTCGGCCTCAATGTCGGGGCCTACGGGGCGGAGGTAGTGCGCGGCGCGGTCAAGGCGATCGGCCGCGAGCAGCGCGAAGCCTGTATCGCGCTCAACCTGACGCGCGGCCAGGCGATGCGCCACGTCATCCTGCCGCAGGCGCTGCCGCTGATGTTGCCGACCTTCTGCAATAATGCGATCGAGCTTTTGAAAGGTACGGCCGTCGTCTCGCTGATCTCGCTCACCGACATGACCTTCCAGGCCCAGGTGGTGCGGGCGCAGACCGGCAACACGCTCGTCCCCTTCGCCGTCATCCTCGTTCTCTACTTCCTGATGGCGCTCGCCATCTCCACCGCCATGCGCTGGCTGGAACGGCGCGTCACCCGCGGCCTCGATGGTGTGAGGACCTGACGATGGAATGGGACTGGAATTTCGTCTGGCAGATCATGCCTACCCTCCTCGAGGGGCTGAAGATCACGCTGCTGGCGACCGTGCTGGGCGCTGCCGTCGCCGCGGTGATCGGCCTCGTCTTCGCCATCCTGCGCATGACGGCGCCGAAGCCGGTTGCCAGGGCCACGGGCTTCGTCGTCGAGTTCATCCGCGGCACGCCGCTGCTCGTGCAGCTCTATTTCATCTTCTACGTGCTGCCCGACATCGGCATCCGCCTGCCGGCGCTGCTGGCCGGCGTCATCGGCCTCGGCCTGCACTACGGCACCTATGCGGCGGAGGTCTACCGCGCCGGCATCGAGAACGTGCCGCGCGGCCAGTGGGAGGCGGCGAAGGCGACGAACCTCACCGGCCGCCAGACCTGGATCCACGTCGTCCTGCCGCAGGCGATCCCGCCGATGATCCCGGCGCTCGCCAACTATCTCATCGCCATGTTCAAGGAGACGCCGCTGCTTTCCGCCATCACGGTGCTGGAACTGATGAACCAGGCCAAGAGCGTCGCCAACAGCAGCTACCGCTATATCGAGCCGATGACGCTGGTCGGGGTGTTCTTCCTGATCATGAGCCTGATCTCCGTCGTCTTCCTGCGCTGGCTGGAAGAACGCTATGCCCGCCTGGAGGAACGCTGATGCAGACCTTTGATCTCTCTCTGGCCTCCCGTGCGCCGAAACTCGACGCCCGTCCGCTGGAAAAGCGCGTCGGCCTGATCATCCTTGCGACCGACCACACGACGGAGGTCGATTTCCAGCGCATGGTGGCGAACGGGCGGATCGGCGTCTACGCCACCCGCATCCCCTATGCCAACCCGGTGACGCCGGACAATCTGCGTGCCATGCAGCCCTCGCTGACGGCAGGCGCGGCGCTCATCCTGCCGGACGAGCCGCTGGATGTGGTGATGTATTCCTGCACTTCGGCCTCGGTCGTCATCGGCGATGCGGAGGTGAAAGCGGCGGTCAAGGCGGCCAAGCCGACCGCCGCCGTCGTCACGCCCACCGCCGCAGCGGTTTCCGGCCTGAAAGCGCTCGGCGCGAAACGGATCTCCGTCCTGACGCCCTATACGCTCGAAACCAGCCGGCCGATGGCGGACTATTTTTCGGCCCTCGGCTTCGACATCGCCCGCTTCACCTGCCTCGGCCTTGCCGACGATCGCGAAATGGCGCGAATCTCGCCGGAAGAGATCGTCGCCTTCGCGAAGGAGGCGACGGCGCCGGAGTGCGACGCGCTTTTCATCTCCTGCACTGCCGTGCGGGCGGCGGGCGTTGCGGCCGAGGTGGAGGCCGCCATCGGCAAGCCGGTCGTCACCAGCAATCTTGCCACCGCCTGGGCGTGCCTTCGCCTGTGCGGCGACGAGGTGGCCCGGCCGGCGCTCGGCCGGCTGATGACCTGCGCCTATCCCGGCCGGTGACGCATGACGAAGAGGGACCTTCCCGTGACATTGGCGGATATTGAAGACGCCGCCCGGCGCATCGAGGGCCGGGTGCTGCGGACGCCCTTCGTTTTGTCGGCCTCGCTTTCCGAGCGCTGCGGCGTGCCGGTCGGGTTGAAGCTGGAGCATCACCAGACGACGGGCAGCTTCAAGCTGCGCGGGGCTACGAACGCGGTCCTGTCGCTTTCGGCGGACCAGCGGGCGCGCGGTGTCGTGGCGGCCTCGACGGGCAATCACGGCCGGGCGCTGGCCCATGCGGCGAAGGCCGAGGGATCGCGCGCCACGATCTGCATGTCGAGGCTCGTGCCGGAGAACAAGGTCTCGGAAATCCGCCGGCTCGGCGCCGATGTGCGCATCGTCGGCCGGTCGCAGGACGAGGCACAGCTTGAGGTGGACCGGCTGGTTGCGGAAGAGGGCCTCGTCATGGTGCCGCCCTTCGACGACGCGGCGGTGGTGGCGGGGCAGGGCACGCTCGGGCTGGAGATCGTCGCGGCGATGCCCGACGTGGCGACGGTGCTCGTGCCGCTGTCGGGCGGCGGGCTTGCGGCGGGCGTTGCCGCGGCGGTGAAGGGACGGGCGCCGAAGGCGCGCGTCATCGGCCTCACCATGCAGCGTGGCGCGGCGATGAAGGCGAGCCTCGATGCCGGGCGGCCGGTGGCGGTCGAGGAGGTGGAAAGCCTTGCCGATTCGCTCGGCGGCGGCATCGGCCTCGACAATGCCGTGACCTTCGACATGTGCCGGGCGCTGCTCGACGACGTGCTCCTGCTTTCGGAGGCCGAGATCGCCGCCGGCATGCGCCATGCCTATGCCGCCGAGCGCGAGGTGATCGAGGGGGCGGGGGCGGTCGGCATCGCGGCGCTGCTGTCCGGCCGGCTCGGCCGGCTGGAGGGCCCGGTGGCGCTCCTTCTTTCCGGCCGCAACGTGGATATGAGCCAGCACCTGCGGGTGATGAACGGCGAGGACGCAGCGTGACACGGATGAAGATACTCACGGAAGCGGAGTTGCGGCGCATCGTTCCGCTCGACCTCGAGGCGATCGCCTGCGTGGAGGACGCCTTCCATGCGCTCGCCACCAGGGCCGTCGCCATGCCGCCGATCCTGAGGCTCGACATTCCCGAGCATCGCGGCGAAGTGGACGTGAAGACCGCCTATGTGCCCGGCCTTTCCGGCTTCGCGATCAAGATCAGTCCCGGCTTCTTCGACAATCCGAAAATCGGCCTGCCGAGCACCAACGGCCTGATGGTGCTGTTTTCGGCGACGACCGGCCTCGTCGAGGCGGTGCTGCTCGACAACGGCTACCTGACGGACGTGCGCACCGCCGCCGCCGGCGCCGTCGCCGTCCGGCATCTTTCGCGCCCGGACGCGGCGGTCGCCGCCATCTTCGGCGCGGGCATGCAGGCGAAGCTGCAACTGGAGGCGCTGAGCCTCGTCCGTCCGATCCGCGAGGCGCGCATCTGGGCGCGCGACGCGGCAAAGGCGGCGGAAACGGCCGGCGAACTGACGGTAAAGCTCGGCTTTGCCGTGCGCGGGGAGACGGACGGCCGGGCGGCGGTCGACGGCGCCGATATCGTCGTCACCACCACGCCGTCGCAAACGCCGATCCTCCAGGCCGAATGGCTCCAGCCCGGCCAGCACGTCACGGCCATGGGCTCGGATGCCGAGCACAAGAACGAGATCGAGCCGGCGGTCATCACCGGCGCAGGGCTCTACGTCGCCGACAGCCTGAAGCAGACGCGCAGGCTTGGCGAATTGCACCACGCCATAAAGGCCGGCCTCGTCACCGGGGACGCCCTTTTCAGCGAACTCGGCGAGATCATCGCCGGGCGCAAACCGGGCCGCACCGGCCCCGACGAGATCACCGTGGCGGACCTGACCGGCACGGGCATCCAGGACACGGCCATCGCAACGCTGGCTGCCGCCCGTGCGGCAGCGGCGGGTGCCGGCACGGCCTTCGAGAGTTGAGACCGGCTTTTCGCCGGGTATAGAGGAAAGATCGATGAAACAAGCGAACCTGAAGTTCTCACTTCCGGAGTATGAAGCGCGTCTTCAAAAAACGCGCCATGCCATGGAGGCCAGGGGCATAGACGTGCTGATCGTCAGCGATCCGTCGAACATGAACTGGCTGACGGGCTATGACGGCTGGTCGTTCTACGTGCACCAGTGCGTCGTCGTGCCGCCGGCGGGCGAGCCGATCTGGTACGGCCGCGGGCAGGATGCCAACGGGGCGAAGTTCACCGCCTACCTGAAGCACGAGAACATCATCGGCTATCCCGACAATTACGTGCAGTCCACCGAGCGCCATCCGATGGACTATCTCTCGGCCAGGCTCGCCGATCGCGGCCTCGACACGCTGACCATCGGCGTCGAGATGGACAATTACTGGTTCTCGGCCGCCGCCTTCGCCTCGCTGCAGAAGCACCTGCCGAATGCCCGCTTCGTCGATGCCACCGCGCTCGTCAACTGGCAGCGAGCGGTCAAGAGCGAGACGGAAATCAAGTACATGCGCAATGCCGCGCGCATCGTGGAAAAGATGCACCAGCGCATCTTCGAGAAGATCGAGGTCGGCATGCGCAAGTGCGATCTCGTCGCCGAGATCTACGACGCCGGCATCCGCGGTACGGACGGCATCGGCGGCGACTATCCGGCCATCGTGCCGCTGCTGCCCTCGGGCGTCGAGGCCTCCGCGCCGCACCTCACCTGGGACGACCGGCCGATGAAATCGGGCGAGGGCACCTTCTTCGAGATCGCCGGCTGCTACAATCGCTACCACCTGCCGCTGTCGCGCACCGTCTTCCTCGGCAAGCCGACGCAGGCCTTCGTTGATGCGGAGAAGGCGACGCTGGAGGGCATGGAGGCGGGCCTTGCCGTGGCGAAGCCCGGCAATACCTGCGAGGACATCGCCAATGCCTTCTTCGGCGTCCTGAAGAAGTACGGCATCGTCAAGGACAACCGCACGGGCTATCCGATCGGCGTCTCCTATCCGCCGGACTGGGGCGAGCGCACGATGAGCCTGCGCCCCGGCGACCGGACGGAGCTGAAGCCGGGCATGACCTTCCACTTCATGACGGGCCTCTGGCTGGAGGACATGGGCTTCGAGACGACGGAGAGCATCCTCATCACCGAGACCGGCGTCGAGTGCCTGGCCGACGTGCCGCGCAAGCTTCTCGTGAAGGACTGAGCCATGCGCGCTTCTCCCATTGCGCCCACGGTCGATTTCTCGGCCGAGGGCGTGCAGCACGGCTTCCTGCGCCTCCCCTATAGCCGGGACGATTCCGCCTGGGGCTCGGTGATGATTCCGGTGACGGTGGTCAAGAACAGGGAGGGGCCGACGGCGCTCCTCACCGGCGGCAACCACGGCGACGAATACGAGGGGCCGATCGCGCTCTTCGATCTCGCCCGCACGCTGAAGGCGGAGGATGTGACCGGCCGCGTGGTCATCGTTCCGGCGATGAACTACCCGGCCTTCCTTGCCGGCACGCGCACCTCGCCGATCGACAAGGGCAACATGAACCGCAGCTTTCCGGGCGCGCCCGACGGCACGGTCACCGCGAAGATCGCCGACTATTTCCAGCGCACGCTGCTGCCGCTCGCCGATATCGTGCTCGATTTCCATTCCGGCGGGAAAACGCTCGACTTCCTGCCCTTCTGCGCCGCCCATATCCTGCCCGACAAGGCGCAGGAGGCGAAGGCCTTCGACCTCGTCAGCGCCTTCGGCGCGCCCTGGTCGATGAAGATGCTGGAGATCGACGCGGTCGGCATGTACGACACGGCGGCCGAGGAGATGGGCAAGGTCTTCGTCACCACGGAACTGGGCGGCGGCGGCACGGCGACGGCACGGAGCGCCGGCATCGCCAAGCGCGGTGTTTCGAACGTGCTGAAGGCGGCGGGTATCCTGAAGGGCACGGTCGAGGCGGCCGAGACCACCTGGCTCGACATGCCGGACGGCAATTGCTTCTCCTTTGCCGAGGACGGCGGGCTGATCGAGCCGCTCCACGACCTCGGCGATGAGGTCAAGGCCGGCGCCGTCGTCGCGCGCATCTACCCTGTCGGGCGCACCGGCGCGCCGCCGCTGGAGGTCAAGGCGAAGATGGACGGCATCCTCGCCGCCCGGCACTTCCCCGGCCTCGTCAAGCCGGGCGACTGCGTCAGCGTGCTGGCGGCAATCGTGGCGGGATAACGGACACGGCCCGCCCGCGCCCTACCAGCCGGCGAAATCGGCAAGCAGCGCCTCGTCGACCCGGCCCGCCGCGACATCGGCGAGCGCCTGGTCGAGGATCGCGACGCCCTCCTGGGCTTCCGCCTCCGTCAAGGTCAGCGGCGGCGTGAATTCCAGTACGTTGGAGTTCACGCCGACATAATAGAGCACGAGGCCGAGCTGGAAGGCGCGGTAGACCGTCAGCGCCGTCTGGCGTGCGGCCGGTGCGCCATCCGCCAAAAGCTCAACGCCGAGGGCGAGGCCCCGGCCGCGCACCTCGCCGATAAGGCTGTGACGCAGGGCGAGGCGGTCGAGCGCCTCGCGCAGCACGCGGCCCGTCCGCTCCGCATTGGCGATCAGACGGTCGCGCTCGATGGTCTGCAGCACGGCGAGCGCCGCGGCGGCGCAGACGGGATTGCCGTGCACGGTCTGCAGCGAAAAGGCGACGGCGTGGTTCAGGATCGCCTCCGGGCCGACCACCGCCGAGATCGGCAGACCGCCGCCGAGGCCCTTGCCGAAGACGACGATATCCGGCTCGATGCCGAGATGTTCGAAGGCGTTGAAGCGGCCGGTGCGGCCGAGGCCGACCTTCACCTCATCCGAGACGAGGAGGATGCCGTGCTTGCGGCACAGCTTTCCCAGCGCTTCGAAAAAGCCGTCCGGCGGCACCAGCATGCCGCCGTCCGACTGGATCGGCTCGATGAAGAAGGCGGCGACCTCCTCCGGCGGGACCTCGGTGGCGAAGAGCTTTTCCAGACGGGCGAGGTCGGCGTCGCCGCCGGGATAGGGCACGAGCGTCAGGCCCTTCGCCCGCGCACCCTGCTGAGCGGGATGGCCGGAGACGGCCATGGAGCCGACCGTGCCGCCGTGATAGGCGCCGTTAAAGGCGAGGATGCGCGGTCGCCCGGTGGCGGCGACGACCATGCGGGCGACCGTCTCGTTGGCATCCGAGCCGGAATGACCGAACCAGACGCGGCCGCGGGCGCGCTCCGGCACCAGCGACAAGAGCTTTTCGGCGAGGAGGACTGAGGGCTCGTTGGCGGTGGAGAGGTAGCTCGCGCCCGCCTGGTCGGAAAGCGCGCGATTTACCGCCTCGCGGATGGCGGGATGCGAATGGCCGAGGCTCGCGGCGCCCCAGGAGGCGGCAAAATCGAGGAGCTTGCGTCCGTCGTCGGCGGTGAGGTACGCGCCGCTGCCGCCGACCACCGCCTGCGGGAAGAACCGCAGATGCGCCATCGTCGAGACCGATCGGCTTTCGCGGGCGTAGAGGCCGGGCATGTCGCTCTCCCTGGCTACTTGAAGAAGGTCAGGACCTCGTCGAGCTGGACGACGTGGCAATAGATCATGTTGATGATCTCCAGTTCCCGCTTGTGCAGTTCGTCCGTCGCCGCGGCGCCGCAATCGTCGACGACGACCACGCCGAAGCTCTCATCCGCGAGGCTCCGCACGGTCGAGGAGACGCACTGGTCGGTGAAGATGCCGCAGCAGATGACGTCCTTGATGCCCATATTGTGCAGGATGAGGCGAAGGTTCGTGCCGGTCAGCGCGCTGTCGGTCGTCTTGGTGATGACGATCTCGTCGGGGCGCGGCTCGAGTTCCGGCACGACCTGGCCTTCGGGTAGCTCCTTCGGCAAAAGCAGGTAGTTGAAGCCGGGTTTCTTCTGGCTGAGCGAGCGGTCGCGGCCGTCCGGCTTCAGGCAGGCGATGCGGGCGAAGATGACTTCCACCTTGCGCTTGCGGCATTCCGCGATGAGGCGCGCGGTGTTCGGGATCACCATTTTGCGCATGCGATCGTAGAAGGGCTGCCAGCGCGCGGTTTCCTCCGGCGTATCCTTCGGGTCGAGATAGGTGTTCTGGATATCGATGACGAGAAGGGCGGTCGTCTCCGGATCGAGCGAAATGTCGTCCGGCGCCTCGGCATTGGCGTAGTAGAAGGAACGGTAGGCGGTCTTCCAGCTCATGACGAAAACTCCTTCTTGCGGCGGGCGCGGGTGAGGATGTGGCCGATCTCGCGGTTGGGGAAGAGGCCGCCGGGTTTGACGATCATCACGGCGATCATGGCGAGCGCCAGTACGATCTCGGTGAGGCCGATGACCTGGCCGGGGATGACGGAGGAGGCGTTGAGCGCCGCCTCGGTGCCGCGCAGGCCCTCATAGGCGAAGGTGATGAGGATCGTGCCGGCGACGGCGCCCGTCACCGTGTTGGCCCCGCCGATCACCAGCATGGTGATGATGAGGAAGGTTTCCTTGAGATAGAAGGCTTTCGGCGCGAACGACGTGATGAAATGGCCCCACAGCGCCCCGCCGACGCCGGCGATGAAGGCGGCAAGGATGAAGGCGCGCCAGCGTAGGCGCGGGATATCGGCGCCGAGCGCGGCGGCGGCCACCTCGTCTTCGCGCGAGGCGCGCAGCAGCTTGCCGGTGCGCGATTCCTTGAAGACGAGCGCGACGACCACCACGACGGCTGCGACCACGGCGGCGAGCGGCATGTCGGTCGTCTTCGGCAGGCCGAAGAGGGTGCGCGGGCCGTTGGTGAAGGCGCTCCAGTTGTTCATGACCGTGTAGAGCACGACGAGCAGCGCGAAGGAGGTGATGACGGCGGCGGCATCCGAAAGGCGCATCAAGGGATAGGCGACGACGGCCGCGACCACCGCCGCGACGACGCCTGCCGCCAGCATGGCGAGGAGAGGCGAGACCTCGACGACCTTCATGAAGTCGTAGAGATCGGGCAGCGCCATGCCCTTCATCTGGGCCGGGATTGTGAGGACGGCCGAGGTGTAGGCGCCGAACCCCATGAAGCCGATATGGGCGAAGGAGAGCAGGCCCGAATTGCCCATGAAGGTCTGCAGGCCGACGACCAGCACCAGCGAGATCAGGAGGTTGGTGGCGATGCGGTCGTAGAGGCGGATGCCGATGAGCTGGCTGCCGACCGCGATTGCGGCGATGACGGCGATGAGGACGAGGGCGGTGAGATAGGAATGTTTCATGGGGCCGCTCCTCAGGTCCGCTGCCCGCTCGCCGGGCCCTTGATGAGGCCTTGCGGACGCCAGAGCAGGATCAGGATGACGAGGCTGAAGGTGAAGGCATCGCGGAATTTCAGGAGATCCTGCGACAGGGTGTAGTTGAGCGTCGTGTCGATGAGCGCCAGGAGGAAGCCGCCCACGACGGCGCCCGGAAGGCTGCGCATGCCGCCGATGACGGTGGCGATGAAGGCGACGAGCAGCGGTTCCAGCCCGACGCCCGGCACGACCGTGCCGATGCGACCGATCCACAGGATGCCGACGACGCCGGCAAGGAAGCCGGAGAGCGCGAAGGCCGAGGAGATGATGAGGTTCGCCGGCACGCCGAGCATGCGCGCCATGGTGAAATTGGTGGCCGCCGCGCGCATGGCGATGCCGAGCGTCGTCCTGCGCATCAGGAAGGCGACGGCGGCGAGCAGCACGACGGAGGCGGCGATGGTGATGAGGTTGCGCACCGGCGTGATCGCGCCGCCGATCGAGACGGTCTGCGAGAAGATGTCCGGCAACGGCACGTTGCGCGGGCGTGGCGAGATGAAGAGCAGGGCGGCGTTCTGCAACAGGTTGGAGAAGGCGAAGGAGGTGATCAGCACCGCCGTCACGGACTTGGCGCGCACCGGGCGGAAGGCGGCATAGTCGGTGAGGATGCCGAAGAGCACGGCCATGCCGACGGCGACGACCGCCATGACGAGCCAGGGCAGGCCCGAGCCGCTGGAAAGATACATGGTGTAGCCGGCGACCATGATGAGTTCGCCATAGGCGAAGTTCACCAGGCGCAGGATGCCGTAGATGATGACGAGGCCGAGCGCCATCAGCGCATAGGCGCCGCCGAGGCTGAGCACATCGATGACGAACTGGATCGCGAAAGCCATCGGTCAGCCTCCCAGATAGTGTGCGCTGAGATCGCTTCCCGAGCGGATCTCGTCGGCGGTGCCGGAGGCGACGATGGCGCCGAGCCGCATGACATAGGCGCGGTCGGCGACGGAGAGCGCCTGGTTCACGTTCTGCTCGACGAGCAGGATGGTGAGGCCGGATTTCTTCAGCGTCTCGATCATCTCGAAGATGCGCTCGACGATGGCGGGCGCAAGACCCAGCGAGGGCTCGTCGAGGAGGAGGACGCTCGGCCGCGCCATCAGCGCGCGGGCGATGACCAGCATCTGCTGCTCGCCGCCCGAAAGCGTGCCGGCCGGCTGGTGCGAGCGTTCGGCAAGGCGGGGGAAGAGCGTGTGCAGCTTTTCGAGATTCTGCCGGTTGCCGGCCTGGTCGCGGCGGTGGATATAGGCGCCGAGCATGAGGTTCTCGGCGACCGTCAGGTCCGGGAAGACGTCTCGGGTTTCCGGCACGGTGGCGAGCCCCGCGCGGATGACCTGCTCGGGATTGGCCGCGGTGATGTCGCGGCCTTCGAGCGTGATCGAACCGCCCGCCGCCTTGAGCGCGCCGGCAATGCATTTGATGGTGGAGGACTTGCCCGCACCGTTGGCGCCGAGGAGGCTCACCAGCTCGCCCCTGGCGACGGTGAGGCTGATGCCGCGCACCGCGCGGATCGTTCCGTAGTTGACGGAGAGGTCGGTGATCTCAAGCATGGGCGGCTCCCTTGCCGAGATAGGCTTCGATGACGGCCGGATGGCCGCGGACATGGGCGGCGTCCCCTTCGGCGATGGTGTGGCCGGAGGCGAGCACATGCAGCCGGTGGCAGAGGCGCATGATGAGCCCCATGTCGTGATCGATGATGAGAAGGCCGAGGCCGCGCTTCTTCGGCAGCTCTGACAGGGTGTGCAACAGGGTTTCCGTCTCCGCGTCGTTCATGCCGGCGGCCGGCTCGTCGAGCAGCAGGAAGCGCGGCTCGGCGGCGAGCGCCCTTGCGATCTCGACGCGGCGCTTGTCGCCGTAGCTGAGGCTTTCGCCCAGCTCGTCCGCTTTTGTCGAAAGCCCCAGTTCGTCGAGCAGGTTTTTCGCGCGCTCGGTGGCGACGGCGCGGGAGGCGCCTTTCGCCAGCGCTGCGGCCTCGACATTCTCCAGCACCGTCATCGTGTTGAACAGGCGCACGATCTGGAACGAGCGGCTGACGCCGGCCAGCGCGATCGCGCGGGGCGAGAGGCCCGAAAGGGTCGTGTCGCCGGCGGTGATCGTGCCGCCCGCCAGCTTCACCTGGCCGGTGATGGCGTTGATGAGCGTCGTCTTGCCGGAGCCGTTCGGGCCGATCAGGCCAACGACCTCTCCGGTCGAGACGGAGAGCGACACATGGTCGAGGGCGCGGAGGCCGGTGAATTCCACCGACACGTCGTTTACCGCAAGGCGCGTTTCAGACATGGCTTTTCCGAAATTGGAGGGCCGGCTTTTCAGCCGGCCCGGGTAACCGATCAGGGCTTCGGCAGGGATTCCGGCTTGCGCCAGCCCACGAAGGTCGGCTTGCCGCCCTTCAGCTCGATGAGCGCCGCCGCCTTGTTCGGGACGTGGCCTTCTTCGGCCGTGCCGTAGTCGAGGTCGCCGGTCAGGAGTTTGAAATGGCCGTCTTCCAGCGCCTTGGCGAGGGCTGCGCCTTCCGTCGTGCCGGCGGCCTTGATCGCCTCGGCGATCATCATGATCGTGTCCCAGCCCGTCGAGACGAAGGATGTGTCCGGCTCCTTGCCGAACATCTCCTTGTAGAGGCCGATGAACTTCTCCATTTCCGGATCCGCTCCCGCGCCCATCCAGGTATGGGTGACGAAATAGACGTCGTTGCCGAACTTCTCGCCGAGCGCCTCGTGCATGGCCGGATCGTCATAGGCATCGCCCCCGAGGATCGGCGCGTCATAGCCGACTTCGCGCAGCGCTCGGATGATCACGCCGATATCCGTGCCGTAGGAGGAGACGAAGATCACGTCCGGCTTCTTGCCGAGCGCCTGGAGACGGGCGAGCTGGGCGGAGAAGTTGTTGTCGCCGTTCGTATAGGTGTCTTCCAGGATGATCTCGCCGCCGTCGGCCTTGAACTGCTCGACGAAGTACTTGGAGAGCGACTTGGTATAGGCGATGAACTGGTCGGTGACGACATAGGCCGTCTTCCAGCCCTTCTCCTTCACCGCGAAGTCGGCGGCCGTCGCGCCCATCGTGGTGTTCCACATGGAGAGCGTGAACTGCTTGTCGCCGAGCGACCAGGAGGAATAGAGCGGATCGGAGGCGCAGGTCGAGATGCCGACGAGGTCGGCCGACTGTGCCTCGCGGCTTGCCGGCGAGCCGAAGTCGAAGTCGCAGGGCGCGACGATGACCTGGGCGCCCTTGTCGATCAGTTCGACGGCGACGTTGCCGACGGTCACCGGATCGGACTTGCCGTCGATATTGATGAACTCGACCTGCTTGCCGAGCACGCCGCCATTGTCGTTGAGATATTTGACGGCGACCTGCGCGCCGTTATAGCCGGGCGTGTCGAGCGGCGCCTGGATGCCCGTCATAGAGAGCGCGCCGCCGATGACGATCTTGTCGTCGTCGGCGAAGGCCGCGGAGGCGGCGAGCGCAAGGCTTGCGGCCGCCAGAAGCAGTTTGGAAGTCTTCATCATGGTCGTTCCCCTTTTGATGCCTTTCGGCAGTGAAGTGTCGCGCGGCCCGGTCTTTTCGTCTTGTTCTACGGCCCGCTTGCGGATGTTTCCTCGTATGCGGGCTTTACTGCCCGATCTCCTTCAGCAGCGCGTCGGTCGAGACCTGGCGGCAATAGCCCTTGATGGCGCTCAGCGACGTATCGTGGCGTTCCTGCGAATAGGTGCCGCAGGCATCCGGCACGAGCGTCACGAGATAGTTGAGGTCGCAGGCGTCGCGGATGGCCGATTCCACGCACTGGTCGGTCAGAAGTCCACACAGCACGAGTTGTTTTACGCCGAGATTGCGCAGGGTGTAGTCGATATGGGTGGAGACGAAGACGCTGGACGAGCTTTTCGGGAAGACGATCTCGTCCTCCAGCGGCGCCAGTTCGTCGATCACCTTGCCGTCCCAGGACCCCTTCGGCACGTTGAAGCCGGTGATCTTGTAGTCGAGGCTGCGGTCCCGGCCGTCCTTGGTCAGGCTCTCGATCGTGGTGTGCAGCACCTCGATGCCGGCCTTGCGGAAGCCGTCCAGCAGGCGCTGCATGTTCGGGATCGCGACTTCGTGGATTCTCTTGAAATAATAGCCGTACTTGCCGGCGATATCGGCGTCGGACACGTCCTTGAACTCGCCGCCCTCGCGGCGCACGGAAAAGTTCTGCACGTCGATGAAGAGGATGGCGGAGGCGGCCGGGTCGAGCGGCACGTCGCGGGTGGTCAGATGGTCAGCGGCCATCAGGCGTTTCCTTCGAGGCTGGCTGCCGCAAGGCGGAGGGGAGCGGCGAGGCGGTGCGCCCATTCCTCCTGCCCGCGGGCATCGTTGATGAGGTCGTTGCGCACTTCCAGAAGCACATGCGCGATGCCGCGCCGTTCGCCGTGCACCGGGATCGTGTAGTCGGAGATGTCGTCGACGTGGTAAGGTGCGTTGAGTTTGACGGTGACGTCCGGATTGGCGGCGCGGAACGTCTGCGCAAGCCGCTCGGCAAGGCGTGCGTCGCGGTTGTAGAGCAGGCCGAGTTCGAAATCCCTGGCGGCGCCCGTCGCGCGCATGACCGGCGTGAAACTGTGCACCGAGACAAGGAGGAGCGGCCTCCCGCTTGCCTGACGCTGGTCGAGCGCCGCGGATATCGTCTCGTGCAGCGGCTGGTGGATCTCCACATAGCGGCGGCGGCGGTCGCGGTCGGAGATATCGGCATTGGCCGGAACCACGGTGCCGTCGCTCTCGCGGACGACGCAGTCCCGCGCCTCGAAAGGCCGGTTGCAGTCGATGACGAGGCGGCTGTAGCGCTGCAGGACAAGCGCGGCGTCGAGGCGCTCGGCAAGGCCGTGTGCGACCCCTTCCGCGCCGACGTCATAGGCGATGTGGCGGTCCATTTCCGCGGCGGGGATGCCGAGATCGCCGAGCGCGGCCGGAATGGCGCGGCCGGCATGTTCGCAGGTCAGGAAGACCGGCGAGGCGCCAGCGGAGTTGACCCATTCCACCGGCTCCGGGTCGCCCGTCTGCAGCAATCTGGTCGTATCGCGGTCTGCGAAGCTGAACATTTGATGGGATCCGTCAGGGGCCCGGCGGGTGGGGCTCTCATGACAGGCAGTCAAAGAAATTTTTCGATCATAGTCAATTGCATTTTTCCATTTGACTAATTTTTTTCACGGCGCGAATATCCGCGCCAACCAAGGGAACGAACGCCAATGAGCGATGGGAAATCGTCGACGACGATCCGCACGAGGATTCGCGATGCCGCCGCGCAGCTGACCGCCAGCGAGCGCAAGATCGCCAATGCCATTCTTGCGGACTATCCCTTCACCGGCCTTGAAAGCATCCAGGAGCTGGCGGCCAAGACCGGCGTCAGCGCGCCCTCGATCACTCGCTTCGTCAGCAAGATCGGCTGCGGCGGCTTCCAGGACCTGCAGCGCCAGCTGATCGCCGAATTGAAGGAAGGACAACGCTCGCCGCTCGACCTGAAATCGAGCCAGAAGCCGGTCGGCCATTCGGAATTCCTGTCGGAATATGTGGCACGCATCTCGGCGGTCATGCAGGAGATGACCGCGACGGTATCGCAGGCGCAGTTCGACAGCCTTGCCGCCCTGCTGGCCGATCCTTCGCGCAACATCTTCCTGCTCGGCGGGCGCGTCAGCGACAATGTCGCCTCTTTCCTTTCGATCCACCTGCGCCAGATCCGCAGCGGCATCTACCACATGGCCGACAACCCGGAAATGTGGCCGGAGCACGTCCTGCGCATGCGCCGCAAGGACGTCGTGTTGCTGTTCGATTTCCGCCGCTACCAGCTCAGCCTCGCCCGGCTTGCCGAGACGATCGCTGAAAAGCGCGGCGCGACCATCGTCGTCGTCACCGACAAGTGGATGTCGCCGGCCGCGCGCAGCGCCGACCATATCGTCGCCCTGCCGATCGATGCCGGCACGGCCTGGGACACGGTGGCGACGGCCATGGCGCTCGTCGAGGCGCTGATCGTGCGCGTCTCGGAGGCCGACTGGGAAGCGACGCAGAAACGCATCAAGGATTGGGACGGCATCCGCTTTTCGATGCCGGGTTATGACCAGATCAACGGGGACGCTGATGAAACGTGAGGAAATGATGGTTGCCTGCTGCGGCGACCTTTCGGGCAAGGTGCGCGGCAAGGCCTTTCCGCTGGCGCAGATGGAAAAGCGCCTGAAGCGCGGCGTCGGCTGGACGCCGACCAACGTGCAGATCACCTGCTTCGACAATATCGCCGAAAGCCCGTTCGGCTCGCTCGGCGACCTCGTGCTCATTCCCGATCCGGCGACCAGCGTCAGCATCGAGAGCGAGGAGGGCGCGCCGAACGAGAATTTCGTCCTCGGCAACATCCGCTATACCGACGGCCGGCCGTGGGAATTCTGCACGCGTTCCATCCTCGAGGCGGCGCTGGAGCGCCTGCAACGGGTGGCGGGCGTCACGCTCTACGGCGCCTTCGAGCACGAGTTCCAGATCAAGCATCTCGTCTCCGAAGTCGGCAAGGCCTTCACGCTCGGCGGGTTCCAGGAGGAGCGGCATTTCTGCGAGGCGATCGTCGCGGCGATGCGCACGGCGGGCGTCACGCCCGACACCATCCTCAAGGAGTTCGGCGCCGGCCAGTTCGAGGTGACGATGGGGCCGCAGAAGGGCGTCACCGTCGCCGACCATTCGCTGATCACCCGCGAACTCGTCCAGCTCGTGGCCCGCGAACTCGGCTATGAGCCGACCTTCACGCCGATCCGCGATCCGGCCGGCGTCGGCAACGGCGTGCATGTGCATATCAGCATGCTGGATGCGGCCGGCAACCCCGTCACCCACGATCCGGACGGCAAGCACGAACTCTCCGACGTCGCCGGGAAATTCGTCGCGGGCATCCTGAAATATCTCGATTCGATCATCGCCATCACCGCGCCGAGCGTCGTCTCCTACCTGCGCCTCACCCCGCATCGCTGGAGCGCCGCCTTCAACAATCTCGGCTTTCGCGACCGCGAGGCCTCGGTGCGCATCTGCCCGGTTTCCGATATCAGCGACATTGCCCGCGCCGCGCAGTTCAATTTCGAGTTCCGCGCTGCCGACGGCACGGCCAATCCGCATCTGGCGCTCGCCGCCATCGTGCATGCCGGGGTGCAGGGCATCGAGGAGGGGCTTGCCGTGCCGGAGGCGACGCAGGAGGACCTGTCGCTGCTGACCGTCGAGGCGCTGGCCGCCCGCGGCTACGTCCGCCTGCCGCAGACGCTGGAGGCTGCGCTCCAGCGGTTCCGCGGCAATGCGACCGTCTGCGGCTGGTTTCCGGAAGGCTTCGCCGACGTCTATGTCAAGCACAAGGAAGGCGAGATCGCCTACCTCTCTGGCAAGACGCAGGCGGAGATCTGCGCCGCCTACGAAAGCGTCTACTAACCAGCCGCACCGCCTTGCGATGCGGGGAACCACGCGAGGGTCCCCGCGTTCTTTTCGGGTGAATTGACCTGAAAGGAGAATTTCCATGGTCGCTGCAAACGAAATTCGTGAACATATGGAAGTGCGCGCCGCCGATGGCCGCCATGTCGGCACCGTCGACCACATGGAGGGCGACAGCCGCATCAAGCTTACCCGGAGCGATTCGAAGGACGGCCAGCACCACCTGATCCCCCTCGACTGGGTCGATCATGTCGATGCCCATGTGCACCTGAACAAGGACGCGCGGGAAGTCGAAAGCCGGTGGTCGACGATGAACTGATCGTCCGGGTTTCCGGAAAGATCCAGAGCGGTTCGGCGGGCTCTCCGCCGGGCCGCTTTTTCGTCAGCGCGCCAGCGTGACGTTGACGCCCGCCGCCTTCAGCGAGGCGGAAATGTCGCGGGGCGGTGCCTTGTCGGTGAACAGGTCGGTCACCATGCTGAACTCGCAGACGCGCACCAGCCCCTGCCGGCCGAATTTCGTATGGTCGGTGACGACGACGGCGCGCTTGCCGCGCGAGACCACGGTGCGGGCGAATTCCGCCTCCTCCAGGTCGTAGTCCATCACGCCGATCCCCGCATCGATCGCGCCCGTGGAAATGACCGCATGGCCGACGGTGAAATGGCTGATGAACTCGATGGCCGAGACGCCGAAGGCCGCGCCGTTGTCGCTGCGCAATTCGCCGCCGGCCATGTAGACGCGGTTGTCGTTGACCGTCGAAAGCGTGCGGGCGATGTCGGAGGAGTTGGTGACGACCGTCAGCCGCCGGTGGCCGAGCAGTTCCCGGGCGAGATAGCTCGTCGTCGTGCCCGTATCGAGCATGATCGAATCACCGTCGCGGATCGTCGCCGCCACCGCCATGGCGATCGCCTTCTTCGCCTCGCTGTTCTCGCGCATGCGCTTTTCGAAGGGCGCTTCGCCGACCACGGAAGGCAGCGCCACGGCGCCGTGCATCTTCAGGACGGTGCCGTTCGTCGTCAGCGGCTTGATGTCCCGCCGCACGGTTTCCAGCGAAACGTCGAGTTTTTTGGCGAGGTCGGCGATCGTCACCGTGCCGTCCTGCTGGAGCAGCCTCAGGATATCGTTGTGGCGTTTGGAATGGTTCATCGTCGTCATGTCCGCATGCGTTCACCTGCTTCATAATCCTAGACGGATCATCTGGCAAGAAAGCCGCAAATTCGGTCACAAAGGCAGAAAAAGCCACATTTCAGGATTGACAGCCGCTTTCATCCAGCGTGAGATCGGCACCGTGCGCGCGCCGACAGATACAAAAGTACGGGGAACGGCATCCGGCGCACCATACAGCATCGACCTTAAAGTGCGACCGGGAGATCACGCATGTTTCAACCTATTCGCCTGCCAGGACTGTTTGCCGCGACGCTCTGCCTGTCCGCGGCCTTCACGATCGCGCCCGCGGCGGCGCAAGAATCCACCGATCCGATCAAGCTGACGCTGCACGACTGGACGGGCCAGCTCATCACCACGGAAATCATGGGCGAGGTGCTGAAGAAGGCCGGCTATTCCGTCGAATATGTCCAGGCCGATTACCTCGCGCAGTTCGCGGGCCTCCAGACCGGCGACCTGCATGTCGCCATGGAGATGTGGGAGACCACGGGCCGCGACGCGATGGACGCGGCGACCGCCACCGGCAAGGTCGAGAATTTCGGCGAGACCGGCATGCAGGCCAAGGAGGAATGGTGGTATCCGGCCTATATGAAGGAGAAATGCCCCGGCCTGCCGAACTGGGAGGCGCTGAAGAGCGAAGCCTGCGCGGAAGCCTTCTCCATTCCGGAAACCGCGCCGAAGGGGCGCTATCTCGGCGGCCCGGTCACCTGGGGTGGCTTCGACGACGAGCGTGTCGAGGCGCTGGAGCTGCCCTTCGAGGTGATCCATGCCGGCACGGACGCCGCGCTCTTTGCCGAACTGGAGAGCGCTTACCAGCGCGAGGCGCCGATCCTCTTGTGGATCTACGCGCCGCACTGGGCGCCGGCCAAGTACAAGGGCGAGTGGGTCGAGTTCCCGCCCTATTCGAAGGAATGCTACGAGGATCCGGCGACAGGCCTGAACCCCGATGCCGCCTATGACTGCGGCAAGCCCTTCGGCCCGATCTGGAAGGTCGGCTGGTCCGGCGTCAAGGAAAAGTGGCCGGGCGCCTACGCCGCCATCAAGGCGTTCAACATCAACAATGACGAGATGGGGGCGATGATCACCAAGGTGGACCTCGACGGCAAGAAGGTCTCCGAGGTCGTCGCCGAATGGATGACGACGAACGAGGCGCGCTGGTCCGGCTGGATCAAGAAGTAGCGCCAGGGCCCGGCCCTCTGCCAGCAGGAGAGGCCGGGTCGTCCTCGTGCGGCCCGCAAGGGCCGCGTTTCGATCACGCGACCGGAATGACAATGGCCTCTAGCGAACCGAAACTTGTCTGCCGCGGCGTCTGGAAGATCTTTGGCGCAGGCGGCAAATCCCTCGCGGGCCCGGCGGCCGCGCGCCTGACGAGCGCGGACCTGCGCGCGGCGGGCGCCGTCGGCGCGGTACGCGATGTCAATATCGAGGTGCGCGAAGGCGAGATCTTCGTCATCATGGGCCTGTCCGGCTCGGGCAAGTCGACGCTGGTACGCTGCCTTTCGCGCCTCATCGAGCCGACCTCCGGCGACATCCTCTTCAACGGCGAGAACCTGCTTGCGGCAAGCGAGGCACGGATGATCGAGATCCGTCGCCACCAGATGGGCATGGTCTTCCAGCATTTCGCCCTGCTGCCGCATCTCACCGTGCTGGCGAATGTCGCCTTTCCGCTGGAGATTCAGGGCGTCGAGCGGGCGGCGCGCGAGGAGCGGGCGCGGCGCATGATCGACCTCGTCGGCCTTGCGGGCAAGGAGAACGCTTTCCCGCGCGAGCTTTCCGGCGGCCAGCAGCAGCGTGTCGGCATCGCCCGCTCGCTCGCCGTCGAGCCGGAACTCTGGTTCCTCGACGAGCCCTTTTCCGCGCTCGATCCGCTGATCCGCCGCGAGATGCAGGACGAGTTCCTGCGCCTGCAATCGGTGCTGAAGAAAACCATCGTCTTCATCACCCACGATTTCGACGAGGCGATCCGCCTTGCCGACCGCATCGCCATCATGAAGGACGGCGAGATCGTGCAGGCGGGCACGCCCGAGGACCTCGTGCTGAACCCGGCGACGCCCTATGTGGCGGAGTTCACGCGCAGCGTCGCCCGGGCCAAGGTCGTCAAGGTGGCGACGCTGATGCGGCCGCTGAACGGCACGCTGCCGCCGGCCTCGATCCGCGCGAGCGCGCCCGTGGCCGAGGCCGCGCCGCTCTTTTCACGCGGCGCGGAGACGCTTGCCGCCCTCGACGGGGCGGGCGCGCCCGTCGGCCTCCTCGACCGCGCGGCGGTCGTCGACGTGATGATGCGGGGCTGACGGCATGGGCGCCTCCTTCCCCGTCCTCCAGCCTGTCTCCGAGCCGATCCCGGAAAGCCCGGCCGCGCGCGGGGCGGCGCGCGCACGCTGGCTGTGGCCCGTAGCGCTCGCCCTCTTCGTCCTCTTCTGGCAGTTCGGCGAGGGTCTTGCGAAATGGGCCTTCACCTATCCGCGCACATGGGAGATCCCGGCGGCGCGCTGGATCGGCAGGGCGACGAAATGGCTGGTGGACGAGGCGAGTTTCGGCCTCTTCACCTTCACGGACCTCACCCGCTTCCTCGCCGATATCATCGACATGCCCTACCGGCTGGCGCTCGGCCTGCTTTCGAGCGGGCTCCTGTCGGGGCAGGGTTCGAGCGCGGTGCAGCACCTGCCGCCGCTCTCGTGGCTTGCCGTGCTCGCCATCGTCGCGCTGATCGGCCACCATGCCGGCGGCGCGCGGCTCGCCGCGCTCGTCACGGCCTGCTTCGGCTTCCTCGCCGTCTTCGGCCAGTGGACGAGCGCCATGGTGACGCTCGCCTCCATCGTCGTCGCCGTGCCCATCGGCGTCGTGGCCGGCCTGTTGCTCGGCCTTGCCGCCTGGCGCTGGCCCGTCTTCGAGCGGATGCTGGTTCCCGTGCTCGACCTCATGCAGACGATCCCGGTCTTCGCCTATCTCGTGCCCGTGCTCGTCTTCTTCGGCTTCGGGCCGACGGCGGCCATCGTCGCGACGCTGATCTACGCCCTGCCGCCGATGGCGCGCGTCACCATCCTCGCCATGCGCTCCGTGCCGGCGGAAATCCGCGACCTCGGCAACATGGTCGGCTGCAGCCGGCGGCAGATGACCTGGAAGGTCATGGTGCCGTCCGCCAAGGACAGCCTGATGGTCGGCGTCAACCAGGTCATCATGCTTTCGCTCAACATGGTCATCATCGCCTCGATGATCGGCGCCGGCGGCCTCGGCTTCGACGTGCTCGCCGCGCTGCGCCGCCTCGATATCGGCGCGGGCCTCGAAGCGGGGCTGGCGATCGTCGCGCTCGCCGTGGCGCTTGACCGGCTGAGCCAGGCCTATGCGGAAAAGGCCGGCCGCCCCGCGGCCGCTATGCCCGCGGTCGGCGGCATCGTGTCACGTCACCCCTATCTCGTCGCCGCGCTCGCCATCGTCGTCACGACCTTCCTCGCCGGGCTTGCCGTGCCCGCGCTCCAGAGCTTTCCGGAAAGCTGGCAAGTCTCCACCGGCACCTTCTGGTCCGAGGTGGTGCGCTGGATCAACGTCAATTTCTTCGACGCGCTGGAGGCGATCCGCAACGTCATCCTCTTGAACATCCTCGTGCCGCTGAAGCGGCTGCTCGGCGACCTGCCCTGGGCCGGCGTCGTCGCGCTGCTGGCGCTTTCGGGCTACCGGCTGGGCGGCCTTCGCCTTGCCGTGCTGGTCGGCGCGCTGTCCTTCCTGATCGCCGCGACCGGGCAATGGGAAAAGGCGGCGATCACTGTCTATCTCTGCGGCATCTCCGTCGTCTTCGCCTGCCTGATCGGCGTGCCGCTCGGCATCCTCGCCGCCGAGCGCGCGCGGCTGTGGCGCTGGCTCCAACTCGTCATCGACACGCTGCAGACGCTGCCCTCCTTCGTCTATCTCATGCCCGTCGTCATGCTGTTCAGGGTCGGCGATTTCACCGCCATGATCGCCGTCGTCGCCTATGCCGTCGTGCCGGCGATCCGCTACACTGTGCTCGGCCTCCAGCGCGTCGATCCCCGCGTGGTGGAGGCAGGCCGCGCCATGGGCTGCACCCCGGGGCAGATCCTCGCCAAGATCAAGCTGAAGCTGGCGCTGCCGGAGATCCTGCTCGGCCTCAACCAGACGATCATGTTCGCCCTCTCCATGCTGGTCATCACGGCATTGGTGGGCACGCGCGACCTCGGGCAGGAAGTCTATATCGCGCTCACCAAGGCCGATACCGGCCGCGGCCTCGTCGCCGGCCTCTCCGTCGCCTTCATCGCCATCATCGCCGACCGGCTGATCTCCGCCGGGGCGAACCGTATCCGCGAGAGGGTGAGCTGATGGACGGTCCCGTCGAGCCCAGCCGCGCCGTCGAGGACCGCATCCGCGCGCTGCCCTGCTGGGCGGGCCGCATCGAGATCGCACCCTTGAAGGGCGGCATCAGCAACGAGAGCTACCTCGTCCACGATGCGGCGGGACGCCATGTCGTGCGCTTCGGCCGGGATTATCCCTTCCACCACGTCTACCGCGAACGGGAACTGATGACGGCGCGGGCGGCCCATGCGGCCGGCTTCGGCCCGGAGGTGCGCTACGCCGAGCCCGGCGTCATGGTCTCGGCCTTCCTCGGTGCGAAGACTTATGGCGCCGAGGACGTTGCCGCCGAGCGGCGGCGAGTGGCGGACCTGCTGCGGCGGTTCCACAACGAAATGCCGCAGGAGGTGAGCGGCGCCGCCTTCCTCTTCTGGCCCTTCCATGTGGTGCGCGACTATGCTCGCACGCTGAAGGAGGGCGGCAGCCGCATGAAGCCGCACCTTCCGGGCTATCTCGCGCTTGCCGGGGAACTGGAGGCGGCGCAGGCACTCCTGCCGATCGTCTTTGCGCACAACGACCTGCTGCCGGCCAATATTCTGGACGACGGCGACCGCCTCTGGCTGATCGATTTCGAATATGCCGGCTTCTCCACCGCCATGTTCGACCTTGCCGGCGCCACCTCCAATGCGGGGCTTTCGCCCGACGCGGCGGAGGATTTCCTCGCCGCCTATTTCGCTGGCTCCCCCGACCCGGCGATCCTGCGCTCGCATGCCGCCATGCAATGCGCCTCGCTCTTGCGCGAGGCGATGTGGAGCATGGTCTCCGAAATCCACCTCACAGCGCCCGGCGCCGACTATGTCGGCTACACGGCCGAAAATCTCGATCGCCTCGACAGGGCGCTCGACCACTACAGAACAAAATACGGGAAACACGCCAAATGACCCTGCCATCCCATGCTGAGATCGTTGTCATCGGCGGCGGCATCATCGGCTGCTCGACGGCCTATCATCTCGCCCGCGATCACAAGGCGAACGTGATCCTCCTGGAGCAGGGCACGCTGACCTCGGGCTCGACCTGGCATGCGGCCGGCCTCGTCGGCCAGCTCCGCTCCTCGGCCTCGATCACCCGGGTGCTGAAATATTCCGTGGATCTCTACAAGGGCCTTGAAGCCGAGACGGGCCTTGCGACCGGCTGGAAGATGACGGGATGCCTGCGCCTTGCCACCAACCGGGACCGCTGGACGGAGTTTCGCCGCCTCGCCACCACGGCCAGAAGCTTTGGCATGGACATGCACCTCCTGACGCCGCAGGAGGTCAAGGCGATGTGGCCGCTGATGGAGGTCGGCGACCTCGTCGGCGCAAGCTGGCTGCCGACGGACGGCCAGGCGAGCCCCTCCGATATCACCCAGTCGCTCGCCAGGGGCGCGCGCATGCATGGCGCGACGATCGTCGAGAACGTGCGCGTCACCGGCTTCGACATCGAGGAAGGCCGTATCCGCCGCGTGCGCACGACGCTGGGCGACATCGCCTGCGACAAGGTGGTCAACTGCGCCGGCCAGTGGGCGCGGCAGGTGGGCGCGATGGCCGGCATCAACGTGCCGCTGCAGCCGGTCAAGCACCAGTACATCATCACGGAAACCGTGCCGGGGCTCGCCACTGATGCGCCGACGATCCGCGATCCCGACCGCCGCACCTATTTCAAGGAGGAGGTCGGCGGGCTCGTCATGGGCGGCTACGAGCCGAACCCGCAACCCTGGACGACCGGCGATGTGCCGGACGAGTGGGCCTACCGGCTGTTCGACGACGATTTCGACCATTTCGAGCAGCATATGGTGGAGGCGATCGCCCGCGTGCCGGCGCTGGAGAAGGTCGGCGTCAAGCAGATGATCAACGGGCCGGAGAGTTTTACGCCCGACGGCAACTTCATTCTCGGCGTGGCGCCGGAATGCGCCAACATGTTCGTCGGCGCGGGCTTCAACGCTTTCGGCATCGCGTCCGGCGGCGGGGCGGGCTGGGTGCTGGCGCAGTGGGTGGTCGACGGCGAGGCGCCGCTCGATCTCTGGGTGGTCGATATCCGCCGCTTTTCCGGCATGCACCGCGACCGCCAATGGGTGCTTGACCGCACCCTGGAAGCCTATGGCAAGCATTATACGATCGGCTTCCCGCACGAGGAATACGAGAGCGGCCGCCCGCGCGTCGTCTCGCCGCTCTTCGAGCGGCTGAAGGCGCATGGCGCGGTGTTCGGCTCCAAGCTCGGCTGGGAGCGGCCGAACTGGTTCGCGCCGAAGGGCACGGAGGCGCGGGACGTCTATTCGATGGGCCGGCAGAACTGGTTCTCGACGGTCGGCGACGAGCATCGCCATGTGCGCGAGGCCGTCGGCATCTTCGACCAGTCCTCCTTCGCCAAATACGAAATGACGGGACCGGACGCGCTGAAGGCGCTCGACTGGATCTGCGCCAACGATGTCGGCAAGCCGGTGGGGCGGCTGACCTATACGCAGCTTCTCAACACCCGCGGCGGCATCGAGGCGGACCTGACGGTGGCGCGGCTGGCCGAGGAGAAGTTCTACATCGTCACCGGCACGGGTTTCCGCACCCACGACCTCGGCTGGATCACGGATCATCTTCCCGCCGGCCTTGACGTGACGCTCCGCGACGTGACGGAGGATTTCGGCACGCTCTCGCTGATGGGCCCGAAGGCGCGCGACGTGCTGGCCGCGCTTGCCGATGCCGATGTCTCCAATGCCGGCTTCCCCTTCGGCCATGTACGGGAAATCGTGCTTGCCGGCCATGTCGTGCGGGCACTGCGCGTCACCTATGTCGGCGAACTCGGCTGGGAGCTGCATGTGCCGATCGAGGCCATCGGCACGGTCTTCGATGCGCTGATGGCGGCCGGCGCTCCGTTCGGCATCCGCCCGGTCGGCTATCGCGCGCTGGAATCGCTGCGCCTCGAAAAGGGCTATCGCGCCTGGGGATCCGACATCACGCCGAACGACACGCCCTTCGATGCCGGCCTCGGCTGGGCGGTGAAGCTGCGCAAGAACACGGACTTCCTCGGCCGCCGGGCGCTGGAGGCCCTGCAGGGCGAAAAGCGCAAGAAGGCGCTGGCCGGCTTTACGGTCGACAATCCCGATATCGTGCTCGTCGGCCGCGAGACGATCCTGCGCAACGGTGAGCCCGTCGGCTACCTCACCAGCGGCGGCTACGGCTATACGCTCGGCAAGAATGTCGGCTACGGCTATGTGCGCCGCGCCGAGGGCGTGGACGACGATTTCCTGACGGGCGGCGACTACGAGCTCGTCGTCGCCATGGAGCGCACGCCGGCGAAGATCCACCTCGAGCCGCTTTACGACCCGGCCGGAGCGCGGTTGAAGGCCTGATCCCGGTGGGCGTACCGGGAGGCCGGTCCTTGCGGGCCGATCCCCTCTCAGGCGTGGCGCAGCACCTTCAGCACCACGCCGCGGCTGGGCACGGTGCCCGTCTCGCCGGGCATCGAGACATAGGGCGCGGTTTCCTCCGCCCGTTCGAGGATGCCGTCTCTTTCCAGTTCCGCGAGCCGGTCGGAAAAACCGTCGTTCCACAGCGTGTTCTTCACCGTCAGGACGAGGACGCCGCCCGGCCGCGTGATGCGGATGAGTTCGGGAAGCCCCTCCGCGCCGACATGGCCGGAGGTGAAGACGCCGGCCGAGACGATGCCGGCGAAATGCCCGTCCGGGAAGGGCAGGGGATTGCCGAGGGCGGCGCGGTGCAGGGCGGCATAGACGGCCTTCGCCGCCGCCCGCTGAAGCATGCCCTCGGATATGTCGAGGCCCTCGACATGGGCATAGCCGAGGATCGCCAGCCAATCGCCGATGAGCCCGGTGCCGGCGCCGGCATCGAGGAGCGGCGCGGCGCCGCGCGGCAGGTGGCGCGCAAGAAGCGCCAGGCAGATCGACGGATGACGGTAGCCGGCGCTCGCCATGTCGGCGTCGTAGGTCTCCGCCCAGCCGTCGTAGAGGGCGGCGACCTCCTGCGTGCCGGTTGCATTGTAGACCGCGCCGAGCGCACCCTCGTGATGTCCGTTTGCCATGGTCTTTCTCCCCGTGTTCGGATGATGATAGCGAAAGGCCGGAATCAGTGAAACCGTCGCGGCCGGCCAAAAGGAGGTGTTCATGAGCGAAGAGCGGCAGGCCCTGGATGCGATCGCGAAAATTCCCCTTCTGGCAGGCCATGACGGCGCAGTGGAACGGCTCGGCGGCCTCACCAACCTCGTCTTCCGCGTCGGCGCGTGGTGCCTGCGCGTGCCGGGCAGGGGCACGGAGGAATATATAGACCGCGCCAATGAGGCCGTTGCGGCAAGGGAAGCGGCGCGCGTCGGCGTGGGGCCGGAGGTTTTTCATGCGGATGCGGCGTCGGGCTTGATGGTCACCCGCTTCATTCCCGGCGCGACGACCATGACGCCGGAAGGCTTCAAGGCCATTCCCGGCGCGCCGGCGCGGGCGGGCGAGGCCTTCCGGCGCCTGCACGACAGCGGCGCGGTCTTCCCGGCGCGCTTCGAGCTCTTCGCGATGATCGACGACTACCTTGCGGTGCTCTCCACCAAGGACGTCGCCCTGCCGGACGGCTATCACGAGGGCCTGCGCGAAGCCGAGACGGTACGCGCCGCGCTCGCCGCCCATCCGCTGCCCGTCGTCGCCTGCCATTGCGATCCGCTCTGCGAGAATTTTCTCGATACGGGCGACCGCATGTGGATCGTCGACTGGGAATATTCCGGCATGAACGACCCGATGTGGGACCTCGGCGATCTCGCGGTGGAGGCGGAGTTCGACGGGGAGCAGGAAGAGGCGATGATCTGCGCCTATTTCGGCGGCTTGCCGAAGCCGGCCGAACGCGGCCGGATCGTCATCTACAAGGCGATGTGCGACCTGCTCTGGACGCTCTGGGGGCTGATCCAGCTTGCCAACGGCAATCCGGCCGCCGATTTCCGCGCCTATGCGGACGGGCGCTTCGCCCGCTGCCGCGCGCTGATGGCCGATCCGGTCTTCGCTGCGTCGGTGGCGGCCGTCGCGAAGGGGTGAAAGATATTTCAGGCGCCGGGCTTGATTTCAGCCATTTGGTATGAAATATATTTCATTTCCTGAATTATATTGACACTCCCTTTGCATTGCGATTAGTTGCCCATACCGGACTTCGAGGAGGAATTCCGGTCTTCATGGAGATCACCGGCGTCGAAACGACGCCCACGGGCTTTTTGGGAGGGGCTTGCGCCCCGAGGAGGATACTTGCGCACTTTTCTGACGACGACCGCGATGGCGGTCCTTGCGACGACGCTTTTTGCCGGTTCCGCGGCGGCCGAGACGGCGAACCCGTTCCGCTGCGAGCCGGGCGAGAAATACGTCATGAATGTCATGGTCTCGGGCGTCGAATACTGGTTCCCGGTCTATGAAATGTTCAAGCAGGCCGGCCAGCAGTTCGGCTGCGAGACGGAATATACCGGCACGCCGGAATATGACGTCAACAAGCAGATCGCCACCTTCGACCAGGCGCTGGCGCAGAACCCGGCCGGCATTCTCGTCCACCCGATGAACTCCGATCCGTTCATCGAGCCGATCAACCGCGCCATCGACCAGGGCACGGCGGTCGTCACCTTCGCCGCCGATTCGCCGCTCTCCAAGCGCGTCTCCTTCATCACCTCGGACAACACCCGCGAAGGCACCTATGCGGCCGACGCGATCGCCGAGAAGATGGGCGGCAAGGGCGAATATGCGGTGCTCGAAAATCCGGGCCAGGACAACCACGACAAGCGCATCGCCGCCTTCATCGCCCGCATGGAGGAGAAGTGGCCGGAGATGAAGCTGGTCGGCCGCGCCGCGTCCAACCAGGATCCGACCAAGGCCTACCAGGGCCTGTCGAGCCTCATCCAGGCCAATCCGAACCTCGGTGCGGTCTTCATGCCGGAAGCCAACTCCGCCATCGGCGCGGCGCAGGCCAACAAGGAGACCGGCGGCAAGGTCCTCGTCATGTGCGCGGACGTCAACGCCAACATCCTCGACATGATCAAGGCCGGCGAGGTCTTCGGCTCGATCAACCCGAACCAGGGCATGCAGGGTTATATGGGCTTCATGCTGCTGTGGCTCGCCAAGCATCCGGAACTGATCGACCCGATGAACGACGCCAAGCGCTCCGGCTTCAACCCGATGAGCATCCCGGTCGTCGACAACGGCCTGTCGATCGTTACCGCCGAAAATGCCGACGACTTCTACTGGGACAAGTACCTGAAGCGCCGCGGCACCAAGGGCATTGAGGAGTAACAACCGCGATTCTTCGCTTCGGCCGGTCCCGCGGTTCACCCCCCTCTGCCCTGCCGGGCATCTCCCCCTCAAGGGGGGAGATCGGCAAGGCGGAGGGTGGTGCTCACACCGAAACGGCCGATGATGGATGCGTGTTCACCCCATCCGATCTCCCCCCTTGAGGGGGAGATGCCCGGCAGGGCAGAGGGGGGTGTGTCACGGGCGACGATCTGGAAGGAAAGACGATGGCGGAGCCGGTGCTCACCATTCATGGCGTGACCAAGCATTTCGGGGCGGTGAAGGCTTTGACCGAGGTCGACTTCACGCTGGAACGCGGCGAGGTCCATGCGCTCTGCGGCGAGAACGGCGCCGGCAAGTCGACGCTGATGAACATCATCGCCGGCGTGCTCCAGCCGACCGGGGGCGAGATCCGCGTCGACGGCAAGGCCGTGCGCATCGCATCCCCCGCCGCCGCCCAGGCGCTCGGCATCGGCCTCGTCCACCAGGAAATCGCGCTCTGCCCGGATGCGAGCGTCGCCGAAAACATGTTCATGGCCGCCACCAACCGCCGTCGTGCGCCCTTCATGAACTACCGCGCCCTGGAGCGCGACGCGCAGGCCGTGATGAACCGCCTTGCCGCCATCGATGTTCGTCGCAAGGTGGCGGACCTGCCGATTTCCAGCCAGCAACTCGTCGAGATCGCCAAGGCGCTGACACTCGACTGCCGCGTGCTGATCCTCGACGAACCCACCGCCGCCTTGACCGAAACCGAGGCGCAGCAGCTCTTTTCCATCATCCGCGACCTCAAGGCGAACGGCATCTCGATCATCTATATCAGCCACCGCATGGCCGAGATCTTTTCGCTCTGCGACCGCGTGACCGTCTTTCGCGATGGCCGCTACGTCTGCACCGACCGCATCGCCGACGTGACGGCCGACGACGTGGTGCGCCGCATGGTCGGCCGCGAGATCACGCAACTCTATCCCGACAAGCTCGACGAGGCGCCCGGCGCGACGATACTGGAGGTCGACCGCCTCGGCGACGGCGACCGTTTCCACGACGTCGGCTTCACGCTGCGCGCAGGCGAGATCCTCGGCATCGGCGGCCTCATCGGCTCCGGCCGCACGGAGATCGCTGAAGGCACCTGCGGGCTGCGGCCGCATACGACCGGCACGGTGCGCCTGCACGGCGAAGCGCAGGCGATCCGCTCCTATGCGGATGCGGTGAAGGCCGGCATCGTCTATCTCTCCGAGGACCGCAAGGGCTCCGGCGTCTTTCTCGAAATGTCGATCGCCCAGAACATCTCCGTGCTGGACCTGAAATCGCTGACCAATTCCGCCGGTCTTCTGAACGGTCGCGCCGAGGCGGCGCTGGCGGAGGACTTTGCCAGGCGCCTCGCCGTGCGCATGAGCGGCGTCGACGCGCCCGTAAAATCGCTCTCCGGCGGCAACCAGCAGAAGGTGGCCATTGCCAAGCAGCTTGCCGTCAAGCCGAAGGTGATCCTGATGGACGAGCCGACGCGCGGCATCGATGTCGGCGCGAAGACGGAAATCCACCGCCTCTTGCGCGAACTGGCGCGCGCGGGCATCGGCATCGTCGTCATATCCTCGGAAATGCCGGAACTGCTCGGGCTGTGCGACCGCGTGCTCGTCGTGCGGGAGGGCCGCATCGCGGGAGAGCTCGGCGCGGAAGAGATGACGGAGGAGGCCGTGATCCGGCTCGCTTCGGGCCTCGGCACGGCAAGGGCGGCGAACCATGCCGCGTGAGAAGAAATCGGGAGAGACGGGAATGGCAATCGACACGATGGCGGCAAGCGCGCCGAAGACATCGTCCTTCAGGCGCATCGGCACCATGCGCGAAGCCGGGCTGATCGCGATCATCCTCGCGCTCTGCGTGGTCATGAGCTTCGCCTCGCCGCACTTCCTGACGCTCGGCAACTTCCGCGCCATGCTGATGAGCTTTTCCGTGGAAGGCATCGTCGTCGTCGGCATGACGATCCTGCTCATCGTCGGTGGCATCGACCTTGCGGTCGGCTCCGTCGTCTGCTTCGCTATGGTGCTGTCCGGCTCGCTGTTCCTCGCCGGGCTCGACCCGTGGACGGCCTCGCTGATCGGTATTCTTGCCTCGGGCGCCATCGGCGGCATCATGGGCTTCTTCGTGACGGTCGTCGGCCTCAACCACTTCATCACGTCGCTGGCGGCCATGGTGATCGTGCGCGGCCTCTGCCTCATCATCACCAAGGGCACGCCGCTCTCGCTCTTCACGCTGCCGGCCGGCTTCAAGGCGGTGGGGCAGGGCACTTTCCACGGCGTGCCTTACGTCATCCTGATCTTCGTCGCCGTCGTCATCCTGTTCGATTTCCTGCTGCGCCGGGCGACCGCCTTCCGCAAGGTCTTCTATACCGGTAGCAACGAGAAGGCCGCGCTCTATTCCGGCATCAAGACCAACCAGGTGAAGTTCTGGGTCACGGTGCTGTGCTCCACCCTCGCCGGTGTCGCGGGCGTCATCTACATGTCCCGCTTCGGCGCGGCGACGCCCACCTTCGGCGCCGGAATGGAACTCAACATCATCGCGGCGGCCGTCATCGGCGGGGCCTCGCTCAGCGGCGGCTCGGGCACCATTCTCGGCGCTATCCTCGGCATCGCGCTGCTCTCGGTCGTCACCTCGTCGCTGATCCTGCTCGACGTCTCGGTCTACTGGCAGGACATGATCAAGGGCTGCATCCTGCTTGCCGCCGTCTCCATCGACCATTTCCTGCACAAGCGGAAGGGCGCCTGAATGCCGATCGCCAAGCTCAAACCCAAGACCACGGCGCCGCGCGAAGAGATCGTCATCGCCCGCCAGATGCACCAGGCGCTCGTGCTGCATTTCCTGGAGGGCCTGACGCAGGCGCAGATCGCCGACCGGCTCGGCCTGTCGCACGCCACCGTCAACCGCCTCATCAAGCGCGGTCGCCAGCTCGGCCTCGTCGAGATCAAGATCAAGTCGCCGGTCGAGCCGCTGGTCGACATGGAGGAGCGGCTTCTGGCGCTCGGCGGCATCGGCCGCGCCGTCGTGGTGCCGACCGTTTCCGACAATCCGCAGACGGCACTCCAGGCGGTCGGCGAAGCGGCGGCCCGGCTGCTGCTGGAGGAGATCGCAGACGGCGACACGATCTGCATCACCGGCGGCAAGGGCGTCGGTGCCGTCGTCGCCGGCCTGCAGGCGGCGCACCGCTTCGACGTCGAGGTCGTCCCGGCGACGGGCTGCGTGCAGGGCAAGCACTATACGGACGTCAATCATGTCTCGACGCTGATGGCCGAACGGCTCGGCGGGCGCTCCTACCAGATCCACGCGCCGCTCTTCGCCGACGATGCCGAGCAGCGGGAAATGCTGATGAACATGCGCTCCGTCGCCGACGTCTTCCAGCGGGCGCGCGAGGCGAAGGTGGCCGTCGTCGGCATCGGCTCGATCCTCAGCACGGATTCGACCTATTACGACCTGCATCCCTCGTCGAGCGAGGACCGCAACGCCATCGAGCGTTCCGGCGCAAGCTCGGAACTGCTCGCCCATCTGCTCGACGGCGAGGGCCGGCTCTGCGACTACAGCCTCAACCGCGCGCTGGTCTCGCTGACGCTTTCGGAATTCGCCTCGATCCCGACGAAGATCGGCGTCGCGAGCGGCCTCAACAAGGCCGGCTCCATCCTCAGCGTCCTGCGCGGCGATCACCTCGACACGCTCGTCACCGATGAGGCGACCGGCGCGCGCATTCTCGAACTGGCATCGCAAGAAGGGATTTCCGCATGAGCGGCGAACAATTGATCCGCGCCATCGGGCGCTCCGGCGTCAGGGCCTCGGCCGTCGGCCTCGGCACCTGGGCGATCGGCGGCTGGATGTGGGGCGGCACGGACGAGGCGCAATCCATCGCCGCCATCCAGGCTTCGCTCGATGCCGGCGTGAGCCTCATCGACACGGCCCCCGCCTATGGCCTCGGCCGCGCGGAGGAGATCGTCGGCAAGGCCATTGCCGGGCGGCGAGACAAGGCCGTGATCGCCACGAAATGCGGTCTCGTCTGGCACACGCAGAAGGGCAGGCACTTCTTCGACCAGGACGGCAGGCCGGTCCACCGTTATCTCGGCCGGGACGCGATCGTCCATGAAGTGGAGGAGAGCCTGCGCCGGCTCGGTACGGACCATATCGACCTCTACATCACCCATTGGCAGGACCCGACGACGCCGATCGAGGAGACGGTCGCGGCGCTGGAGGACCTGAAGACGGCCGGCAAGATCCGCGCGATCGGTGCAAGCAATGTCGACCGGTCGGAGCTCGCGCAATATATCGAGACCGGATCGCTCGACGCGATCCAGGAGCGGTTCAGCATGATCGATCGCAAGATCGAGGCGGACCTGCTGCCGCTCACTGTTCCAAACGGCGTTGCGACGCTCAGCTATTCCTCGCTGGCGCTCGGCCTGCTCTCCGGCATGATCGGCCCGGACCGGGTGTTCTCCGGCGACGACCAGCGCCGGGACAATCCGCGTTTCTCCGTCGCCAACCGGCAGAAGGCGCAGGATTTTTCCGACGCGATCCGCCCCGTCGCCGAGCATCACGGGGCCAGCATCGCGCAGGTGGTGATCGCCTGGACGCTGGCGCAGGAGGGCGTGACGTTTGCGCTCTGCGGCGCGCGAAACCCGGCGCAGGCGCTCGACAATGCCCGGGCGGGAACGCTGCGGCTCAGCGCGGAAGACCTTGCGGCCATCGACACGGCCATCGCGGCGAAACTGGTCCAAATGGACGGATAACGGGCTGCCATCATGAACCGGAGAGAGACTTTGGACGGGCTCCGCCGGAGCCCGCAGGTGGACGTGTGCGTCCTCGGCGGCGGCATCAACGGGCTCAGCGTCTTCCGCGAGCTTGCGCTGCAGGGCGTTGACGTGCTCCTCGTCGAGAAGGCGGATTATTGCTCCGGCGCGAGCGCGGCGCTCTCGCGCATGGTTCATGGCGGGCTGCGTTACCTTGAAAACGGCGAGTTCAGCCTCGTCAGGGAATCGCTGGTCGAGCGCGACCGGCTGCTGCGCAACGCGCCGCACTATGTCGCGCCGCTGCCGACGACGGTGCCGATCTTCGATACTTTCTCCGGCCTTGCCAACGGCATCGTGCGCTTCCTCGGCCTCACCCGCCGCCCCAGCCGCCGCGGCGCCATCGCCATCAAGGCGGGCCTCGGCATCTACGATTTCCTCACGCGCAAGCGGGCGCTGATGCCGAAGCATGAGTTCCGCAGCCGCAGGGCGACCCTTGAAAAATGGCCGGCGCTGAACCCGGCGATCCGCAATTCGGCGACCTATCACGACGCCTGGGTCAGCCATCCCGAGCGCCTCGGCATCGAGGTGCTGCGCGACGGCCTTTCCGGCGGCGGGAACGCCCGGGCGCTCAACTATGCGACGATCGAGGCGGCGGAGGGCGGGCGCTACGATCTGCGCGACGGTCTCACGGGCGAGACGATCGCCCTCCGGCCGCGGCTCATCGTCAATGCGGCCGGCGGCTGGATCGATATCGCCAATGCCGGCCTCTTTCCCGCAAGCGCGCGGCCCGAGCCGCTGATGGGCGGCACCAAGGGCTCGCATCTCATCATCGACAATCCCGCGCTGCGCGACATGCTCGGCGGCCACATGATCTATTATGAGAACGAGGACGGGCGCATCTGCATCCTCTTCCCCTATCTCGGCAAGGTGCTGGTCGGCTCGACGGATATCCGCGTGGACGATCCCGGCACGGTACGCTGCGAGGCGGACGAGCGGGATTATATCCTGCAATCGCTCGCCTTCGTGCTGCCCGGCATCCGCATCCGCCCGCAGGAGATCGTCTTCCAGTTCTCCGGCGTGCGGCCGCTGCCGGCGAGCAAGGACAGTTTTACCGGCCGCATCCCCCGCGACCATTTCTGCACCGTCCTCGAAGGGCGCGAGGGCGGGCCGCCGGTGCTCTGCATGATCGGCGGCAAGTGGACGACGTTCCGCTCCTTCGGTGAACTCTCCGCCGACATGGCGCTCGACCGGCTCGGCCTGCCGCGCCGCATCGACACGGCGGACCGCCCGCTCGGCGGCGGACGGGACTATCCGGAGGACGGCGACGGCTGGGTGCGGGCCCTGGCCGCGTCGACCGGCCTTCCCCTTGCGCGCGTCGAAGCGCTTTTCGCGCGCTACGGCACGGGTTCGGACACTGTTGCCCGCTTTGTCGCGGCCGGGCCGGACCACGCCTTGCCCCATCCCGGCTACAGCGCCCGCGAAGTCCTGCACCTCATTCGCAGCGAGGCGGTCGAACATCTCGACGACCTCCTGCTGCGCCGCACGACGCTGGCGATTTCCGGCGAGCTTTCCCTCGCCATGGCCGATGCCGTCCTCGATCTCCTCGCCACCGAGAAGGCCTGGCCCGCGGCGCACAAGGCCGAAGAGCGAAGCCGTTTCCTGACCCTCATGGATGACAGCCACGGCGTCACCGAAAAAGACCTTTCCGCACGGAACGAACACAGGAGTGAAACATGCGAGACAACCGCAAGGTCCGGATGAACCGGCTTTTCGACAACGGCCGTTGCCTGGACGTGGCGATCGACCACGGCGTGTGCAACGAGCCGTCCTTCCTCGACGGGCTGGAGGACATGCCGGCCGTCGTGAAGGCGCTGGTCGAGGCGCGGCCCGACGCGATCCAGATGAACTACGGCCAGGCCGACCTGTTGCAGGGCCTTCCCGGCAAGGACAAGCCCGCCCTCGTCATGCGCATCGACATGGGCAATCCCTATAACCGCATCCGCCACCGCGACATGTGGGCCGTCCTGCAGAACGAGGCGGAGCCGCTCATCGGCGCGCTGGAGATGGATGCGGCCTGCGTGGTGGTCAATCTCTTCATGCTGCCGGACGAGCCGGATCTCTTCCGCCAGTGCGTGCAGAACATCGCGCGCGTCCGGGCGAATTGCGATAAATACGGCATGCCGCTGATGATCGAGCCGCTCGTCATGCAGCCCGTCACGGAGCGCGGCGGCTATATGGTCGACGGCGACGCGGAGAAGATCGTCACCCTGACGCGGCTTGCCCGCGAGATGGGCGCCGATATCGTCAAGGCGGACCCGACGACGAATGCCGAGGATTTCCACCGCGTCGTCGAGGCGGCGCGTTGCCCGGTCCTCGTGCGCGGCGGCGGCAAGGAGGACCTTCGCGCCGTCTTTGACAAGTCCGCGGCCTTGATGCGGCAGGGCGCCGTGGGCATGGTCTACGGGCGCAACATCTACCAGCACGCCAATCCGAGCGCCGTGGTGCGCGGGCTGATGGCGATCATCCATGCGGATGCGAGCGGCAAAGAGGCTTTCGCACGCTATCAGCAGGGATAAGATGGACGAGAACCTTGGGAGGGGTTCAGCATGCAGGAATATCTGTTGGGGCTCGATGCCGGCAACACCGTGATCAAGGCGGTGATCTTCGACCGGACGGGCCGGGAACTGGCGCATGCGGGCGAGGAGGGCCATAGCCGCATGCCGAGCCCCGGCCATGTCGAGCGCGATCTCGGGGAACTCTGGGCCAATGCGCGGCGCGTCATCCGCACCTGCCTCGACAAGGCGGGCATCGCGGCCGGCGACATCGCCGCCATCGGCTGCGCCGGCCACGGCAACGGGCTCTATGCGCTCGACCGGGCAGGCGAGCCGCTCATCGGCATCCAGTCGCTCGACACGCGGGCGACCGGCCTCGTCGAGACCTGGCGGGCCGAAGGTGTCGGCGAGCGGACCTATCCGATCGCCCGCCAGCGCCCCTGGCCCTCGCAGACGCCGACCCTGCTCGCCTGGTTGAAGCGCCACCGGCCGGAGCTCTTCCAGCGCATCGGCACGGTGTTCTTCTCCAAGGATTTCGTCGTTAACCGCCTGACCGGCCGGCGTGTCAGCGAGGTGTCGGACATGTCCGGCGCCGGCCTCATCGACCTTGCCGCCCGCCGCTACGACAAGGCGCTGATGGAGGCCTATGGCGTCGGCGACTGCATGGACCTGTTGCCGCCGCTCATCGAAAGCGCGGATATCGCCGGCTACGTGACGGAGGCGGTGGCGGCGCAGACCGGCCTTGCCGCCGGCACGCCCGTCATCGGCGGGCTCTTCGACGTCGTCGCCTCGGCGCTCGGCTCGGGCGTTTCGCGCACCGGCAGCGCCTCGATCATCGCCGGCACCTGGAGCATCAACCAGGTCGTCATCGACGGCCCGGATCTCGACGGTCCCGTCTTCATGTCCTCGACCTTCGACCGCACCCGCTACATGGCCATGGAAAACAGCGCGACCTCGGCGGCCAATCTCGAATGGCTGGTGCGAGAATTCTTCGAGGGCGACCACGCGGCGGATATTTCGCCCTTCGATGCCTGCTGCGCGCATGCCGCCGCGGTGGAGCCGGCGGCGGACGATCCACTCTACCACCCCTATCTCTACGGGGCCCAGCAGGACGGCCATGCGCGGGCGGGCTTCTACGGCATTGCCGGCTGGCACACCAGGGGACATCTCGTCCGGGCGCTGCTCGAAGGCGTCGCCTTCGGCCACCGCCAGCATGTCGAGACGATCCGCAAGGCCGGGGCGACCTTCGCGGAGGCCGTCCTTTCGGGCGGCGGCTCGCGCAGCAGGCTGTGGCCGCAGATCTTCGCCGACGTGCTCGGCGTGCCGGTCTCCGTCGCCGTCTCGCGTGAGACGGGCGCGCTCGGCGCGGCGATTGCGGCAGGCACCGGGGTCGGCCTCTTCTCCGATTTCACCGACGGCGCCAATGCCATGGTGCGGACCGACCGGCATTACAGGCCGAACGGCGCGCTTTCGGCGCATTACGAGCGGCGCTATGCGCTCTACAGGGATATCGGCGAGGCGATGAGGCCGCTGTGGCGGCGCCTCTCGGCCGGGCAGGACATGGCAGCAGGAGTTGCAGCGTGACCATCCATGGACAGGAAATGCCGATGGACGAGGGCAGCTACGACTTCATCGTCGTCGGCGCCGGCTCGGCCGGCTGCGTTCTGGCGAACCGGCTTTCGGCCGATCCGAAGAACCGCGTGCTGCTGCTGGAGGCCGGCGGGTCGGATCGCTACCACTGGATCCACATCCCGATCGGCTATCTCTATTGCATGGGCAATCCGCGCACCGACTGGATGATGAAGACGGCGGGCGAGGCCGGTCTCAACGGCCGCGCACTCAACTATCCGCGCGGTAAGGTGCTCGGCGGCTGCTCCTCGATCAACGGCATGATCTACATGCGGGGCCAGGCTGCGGATTATGACGGCTGGCGGCAGGCGGGCAATGCCGGCTGGGGCTGGGACGACGTGCTGCCCTGGTTCCTGAAATCGGAGGACAATTACCGCGGAAAATCCGCCCTGCACGGGGCGGGCGGCGAATGGCGCGTCGAGCGCCAGCGGCTCTCCTGGCCGATCCTCGACGCCTTCCGCGATGCCGCCGAAGAGCTCGGCATTCCCAAGACCGACGACTTCAACGACGGCGACAACGAGGGCTCCGGCTATTTCGAGGTCAACCAGCGCGGCGGCCTGCGCTGGAACACCACGAAGGCCTTCCTGAGGCCGGCCATGAAACGGCCGAACCTGCGGGTCCTGACCGGGGCGGAAACGGAACGGCTGGAATTCGACGGCAGGACGGTGACCGGTGTGCGTTTTCGCCTGCGCGGCCGGACCTGCCTTGCCCGCGCCACGCGCGAGGTGGTGCTGTCGGCCGGTGCGATCAACTCCCCGAAGATCCTGGAACTGTCGGGCATAGGCCGGCCGGACCTGCTTTCCGACCTCGGCATTCCCGTTCACCATGAACTGAGGGGCGTCGGCGAGAACCTGCAGGACCACCTGCAGATCCGCACTGTCTTCCGGATCGAGGGCGCGCGCACGCTGAACCAGCTCTACCACAACCTCTTCAGCCGGGCCGGCATGGGAATGCGATATGCGTTCTCCCGCTCCGGCCCGCTCTCCATGGCGCCGAGCCAGCTCGGCATCTTTGCCCGAAGCGATCCGGCGGTCGCCACGGCCGATCTCGAATATCACGTACAGCCGCTCAGCACCGACCGGCTGGGCGAGCCCCTGCACCGTTACCCCGCCGTCACCGTCTCAGTGTGCAATCTCAGGCCCGAAAGCCGCGGCACGGTGCATGTGACGACCCGCGATCTCGCCAAGGCGCCGGAAATCCGTCCGAACTACCTCTCGACGGCCGGCGACCGGCTGCTTGCGGCGAAATCCATCCGCCACGCCCGCAGCCTCATGCAGACCAGGGCCATCGCGCCCTTCCGCCCGCAGGAAATGCTGCCCGGCAAGGAATATGACAGCGACGAGGAATTGATCCGCCGCGCCGGCGACATCGCCACGACGATCTTCCACCCCGTCGGCACCTGCAAGATGGGCAGCGACCCGATGGCCGTGGTCGATACGAAGCTCCGTGTCCACGGCCTCGACCGGTTGCGCGTCGTCGACGCCTCGATCATGCCGACCATCGTCTCCGGCAACACCAACTCGCCGGTCATCATGATCGCGGAGAAGGCGGCGGAGGCGATCCTGGCGCGATCATGATGGCATGCCATCTACTGCCATCTTGATGGCAGAGGTGAGGGGAACTATATTCCCTCGAAGGAGGCCCCCATGGCAGAACCGCAGCTTTCCGTCCGCAGCGCCCGCGCCCGCGATCTCGCCCACCGCCTCGCGCGGCGGGAAAACCGCACGATCGCCGATATCGTCGAGCGGGCGCTGGAGGCCTATGCGGTCCGGGAGGCCGGCGGCGAGCCGGCGGCCCGCTTCTACCGGCGGCTTGCTGCCGATTTCGGCACGGAGGTCGACCTGGAAGCCGCGATCCGTGAACACCGCGCGCCCCACGAGGGCCTTGACCTGTGATCTTCCTCGACACGAATGTGGTGTCGGAGACGCTGAAGAAGGCGCCGGCGGAAAGCGTGCTCGCCTGGCTCATACGGTTCGATGCCGAACTGGCGCTGCCGACGGTGACGATCGCCGAAATCGCTTTCGGCATCCAGAAGATCAGGCCGGACGAGCGGGCGGACCGGCTGGAGCAGGGCCTCGCCGAATGGCGCCGCCGCTTTGCCGGGCGGATCTTCGGCCTGACGGAGGCGGCGGCCCTTGCTTATGGCGAGATCATGGGGCAGGCAGTGCGGGAAGGCCGCCCGATGACGGCGCCCGACGGCATGATCGCCGCGATCGCCCGCGTCAACGGTGGCCGGCTTGCGACACGCAACCTCCGGGATTTTACCGGCACCGGCGTCGACCTCGTCGATCCCTGGGCGTTCTAGCGGCCGAAACTCGTCAGGCGAGTTCGGAGGCTCGTTCCAGCGCCTTCAGCATCGTGCGTTCGGCAAGGTTGAGATAGGTCTCCATCTGCGCAGCGGCCTCCTCCGGCCGGTTCGTCTCGACGAGCGTCGTGATGGCGTCGTTCATGTCGACGAAGGGCGAATGGAGATGTTCCGGGTCGTTGAGAAGCCCGAAGCAGAGGCGCAGTTCCGCCGAAATCCGCTCGTAGAATTCGTTGAGTCGCGCGCTGTCGGCAAGGTCGATGACGGCGGTGTGGAACATCATGTTGGCGCTGCCGACGCCGATCCAGTCGCCTTCGGTGCGCCGTGCGCGAGCCGTTTCGACCGCCGCGCGCATCGCCCGGATCGCCGGATGCTGCTGCCAGGCCTGGCGCAGCGCGCCGCATTCCAGCATGCGCCGCACGCGGTAGATGTCGATGATCGAGGCCATGGAGGGCACGGCGACGAAGACGCCGCGATTGGCCTCGTGGCGCAGGAGGCCGTCCTTGGTGAGCAGGCGGAAAGCCTCGCGCAGCGAATTGCGCGAGACGTCGAAACGGTCGCTGAACGCGGCTTCCGACAGGCGCTGGCCGGGCGAAAGCTCGCCCGAGATCAAAGCCGCGCGAATGCGCCGCGCCAATCGATCCGCCAGCGGCAGGCCTTCTCCGTCATCCGTCATCGTCGTCTCCCGGGGCCGATTCCGTCTATTCCCGGCGCCCTCTTTCCAGGCTGGCCATAGCATGGATGGGTGGGCAATGGGGCCGAAAAGTGCAGGAAATCTCATGCTATGTGATTGGTAAAACGGCATGAATAAGGAACGATACGGAAATATTGTTCAACAATATTGACATTTTTGTGTAGCGGTTCATCATTCGACCAGGAACCACTCGCGAGGGGCGGGTGCGTGAGAGCGGAGAAATCTCATGGAACAGAATGCAGCTGTGCCTGCCGGCCAGGGTGTGGTCGCGCAGGGTCTTCACACCGTCAAATCCCGTCGCGCGGCGCTGATCGCCGCGATTTTCCTGATGGCGACCTCCGCCATCGGCCCGGGCTTCATCACCCAGACGGCGACCTTCACCTCGAAGCTCGGCGCGGCCTTCGCCTTCGGCATCCTCGCCTCCATCCTCATCGATTTCGTTGTGCAGCTGAACATCTGGCGGATCGTCACGCTGACGCGCATGCGCGCCTCCGACGTCGCCAATGCCGCCATTCCCGGCTCCGGCTACCTGCTGGCCATTCTCGTCATCGTCGGCGGCCTGTTCTTCAACATCGGCAATATCGGCGGCACGGGCCTCGGCCTCAACGCGGTCTTCGGCCTCGATCCGAAGATCGGCGGGGCGATCAGCGCCGTGTTCTCCATCGGCATCTTCCTGTCGAAGCGCGCCGGCCTCGCGGTCGACCGCTTCATCGTCTTCGCCGGCATCCTGATGATCGTGCTGACGCTCTACGTCGCCTTCGTCTCCGGCCCGCCGGTGGGCGACGCGCTGTTCCAGACCGTCCTGCCCGACACGATCGACTTCGCCACGATCACCACCATCGTCGGCGGCACGGTTGGCGGCTACATCACCTATTCCGGCGCGCACCGCCTGCTCGACCGCGGCATGGTCGGCCAGGAACACCTGCCGGCGGTCACCCGCGCCGCGCTTACCGGCATCGCCGTGACCGGCCTGATGCGCTACGTCCTCTTCCTCGCTATCCTCGGCGTCGTCGCCAGCGGCGTCGTCATCGACACGGCGAGCCAGGCGGCGAACCCGGCCGCACAGGCTTTCCAGGCGGCTGCCGGCGATGTCGGCCTGCGCCTCTTCGGCATCATCTTCTGGGCGGCGGCCATCACCAGCGTCATCGGTGCGGCCTATACCTCGATCTCCTTCATCACCGTCTTCAAGCAGGATATCAGCGAGCGTGCCCGCAACATGGCGACGGTCGTCTTCATCGCCATCTCGCTGGCCTGCTACCTCGTGATCACCACGCCGCCGGCCGCCATGCTGGTCTTCGTCGGCGGCCTCAACGGCCTCATCCTGCCGATCGGCCTTTCCATCTTCCTCTTCGCCGCCTGGAAGCGCGAGGACCTGATGGGCGGCTACCGCTATCCGCGCTGGCTGCTCGTCCTCGGCGTCCTGGTCTGCGCCCTGACATGGTATATGGGCTACAAGTCGGCCGGCACGATTTTCGGCCTGCTCGGTCTCTAAGGAAAAAGGGAGGGAATAATGGCAGCGATCGATCTCAACAGCGATCTCGGCGAAAGCTACGGCGCCTGGCGCATGGGTGACGATGCGGCGATGCTCGCCGTCGTCTCCTCCGCCAACATCGCCTGCGGCTTCCATGCGGGCGATCCGGCCGGCATCTACCGCACGGTCAAGGCGGCCGCTGCGAACGGCGTCGTCATCGGCGCCCACGTCTCCTATCCCGACCGCGTCGGCTTCGGCCGGCGCGACCTGGACGCGACGTCGGAGGAACTGATCGCCGACGTGATCTACCAGATCGGCGCGATCAAGGGGGTGGCCGCCGCGGCGGGCACCACCGTGCGCTACGTCAAGCCGCACGGCGCGCTTTACAACCGCATCGCTCATGATGCGAAACAGGGCCAGGCGGTCATCGACGGCATCAAGGCGGTCGATCCTTCGCTGGTCCTGATGGGTCTTGCCAATGCGCCGATCCTCGACCTCGCCCGCAAGGCCGGCCTTGCCGTCGTCGCAGAGGCCTTCGCCGACCGCGCCTATACGCCGAAGGGCGAGCTCGTCTCGCGCCGCGAGGCCGGCGCGGTGCTGCACGACGAAGCGAAGATCGCCGACCGCATGGTGCAGCTTGCCCGCGAGGGTACGCTGGAAGCCATCGACGGCAGCACGATCCGCGTGGAGGCGCAGTCGATCTGCGTGCATGGCGACAGCCCGGGCGCGGTCGCGATCGCAGAGGGGATCCGCCGCCGTTTCGAGGCGGAAGGCATCGCCATCCGCTCCTTCGCCGACAAGTCCTGAGGAGAGCAGCCATGACGATCCCCACCGCCTTCCTGGACCATGCCGACGCAACGGCCGCCCGCACGGCGCGGGCGACCTATCGCGATGGGCTCGTCGCGCCCACCTCCGGCATCGCGCCAGGCTTCACCCAGGCCAACATGATCGTGCTGCCGCGCGACTGGGCCTTCGATTTCCTGCTCTACGCGCAGCGCAATCCGAAGCCGTGCCCGGTGCTCGACGTGTCCGATCCGGGCTCGCCGACGACGCTGCTTGCGCCCGGCGCGGACCTGCGCACCGACCTGCCGCTCTACCGCATCTGGCGCGACGGCAAGCTTGCCGAGGAGACGCCGGACGCCTCGGCGGCCTGGGCCGAGCGCGACGATCTCGTCGCCTTCCTCATCGGATGCTCCTTCACCTTCGAGACGCCGATGGTCGAGGCCGGCATCGAGATCCGCCACATGACGGACAAGACCAACGTGCCGATGTACCTGACCAACCGGGCCTGCCGGCCCGCCGGCCGGCTCAAGGGCAACATGGTCGTCTCCATGCGGCCGATCCCGGCCTCGCGGGTCGCCGACGCCGCCACCATTTCCGGCCGCTTCCCGGCCGTGCACGGTGCGCCGGTCCATGTCGGCGCGCCCGATGAAATCGGCATCGCCGACCTGGCAAAACCCGATTTCGGTGATGCCGTGCGCATCGAGCCCGGCGAAGTGCCGGTCTTCTGGGCCTGCGGCGTCACCCCGCAGGCGGCCGTGATGGCTTCCGGCGTGCCCTTCGCCATCACTCATGCGCCGGGCCACATGTTCATCACCGACATTCCCGATTCCGCCTATCACGCGTGAGGGTTCGATGCGCTTTCTTCCCGTCAGCCTGACCACCATCCTCGTCGAGCTTGCCGATCTCGACGAGACGCTCGCCCTCTTCGCCGCGCTTCAAGCCGATCCGATCGACGGCATCGAGGAGATGGTGCCGGCCGCGCGCACGCTGGTGATCCGCTTCCGCCCTGAAAAGGTGACGGCGGTGGATCTTTCGGCCCGGATCAGCACCCGCGACCTTTCGGCGAAGGTCGCCGCGTCGGAGCATCTGGTCGAAATCCCCGTGCGCTATGACGGCGAGGACCTGCGCGACGTTGCCGACCTCACCGGCCTCAGCGTCGAGGAGGTCGTGCGCCGGCACACCGAAAGCGAATTCACCGTGGCCTTCTGCGGCTTCGCGCCGGGTTTCGGCTATCTCGTCGGTGGCGATCCGGCCCTGCATGTGCCGCGCCGCAAGAGCCCACGCACCCGCATTCCGGCCGGCTCCGTCGCCCTTGCCGGTGCCTTCAGCGGCGTCTATCCGCAGGCGAGCCCCGGCGGCTGGCAGATCATCGGCACGACGCCGGTCAGGATGTGGGACATCGACCGCGAGCCCGGCGCGCTGTTCCAGCCCGGCTATCGCGTGCGCTTCTTCGACATGGAGGCGGCGGGCCGGACGGTCAGTATTCCGGAGCCTGCCGCCAAGGCGGATCGTATCGTCGTGGCGGATGCGCCGCAGTTCAGGGTGCTGGCCGCGCCCATGCCGGCTTTCTTCCAGGATCTCGGCCGCTTCGGCCAGACGGGGCAGGGCGTTTCTGCCTCCGGCGCGCTGGATCGCGCCGCCTTCAATGCCGCGGGTCGCATCGTCGGCAATCCGGCCAACACGCCGGCGCTCGAACTCACCCTTGGTGGCTTCTCCTTCGAGAGCAATGTGCGCGCCGTGATCGGCCTTGCCGGTGCCGCCTGTCCCGTGACGGTCCGCGATGCGGACGGCCGCGCCCAAGACTTTTCGATCCTGCAGCCCATCGCGCTGGAGCCGGGCGACGTCGTGACGATCGGCCATCCGAAGGCGGGCATGCGCGCCTATCTCGCCGTGCGCGGCGGCTTCGACGTCGCGCCGGTCCTCGGCAGCGCGGCGACCGATACGCTGGCCGTCGTCGGCCCCGAGCCGGTCACCGCCGGGACGGTGCTGGCGCTTGGAAACAAGGCGGGGCTGGCGAGCGTCTCGACCGATGAACTCCCCGCCTTCGATCTGCCTTCGGCGGGCGACGTGGTGACGCTCGACGTGGTGCTCGGCCCCCGCACGGACTGGTTCACGCAGAAGGGCATCGAGACGCTGACGAGCCAGCTCTGGCAGGTCACGCCGCAATCGAGCCGCGTCGGCATCCGCCTTGCCGGCGAGGTGCCGCTGGAGCGCAAGGACAGCGCGGAACTGCCGAGCGAAGGCACCGCGACCGGCGCCATCCAGGTGCCGCACAGCGGCCAGCCGGTGCTTTTCCTTGCCGACCACCCGCTGACCGGCGGCTATCCCGTCATCGGCGCCGTCGCCGAATACCATCTGGACCTCGCCGGCCAGATCCCCATCAACGCAAAGATCCGTTTCCGCCCGATCGGCCCTTTCGCCGACATCGCCACGACCCGCTAGGAGGACTGCCATGAAGAAAGTGCTGATTGCCAATCGTGGTGAGATCGCCGTGCGCATCGTGCGCGCCTGCCGCGACCACGGCCTCCAGTCGGTCGCCGTCTATGCGGATCCGGATGCGGACGCGCTGTTCGTGCGCCTCGCCGACGAAGCCTACGGGCTCGAGGGCGTGCGGCCGGCGGAAACCTATCTCGATATCGAAAAGCTGATCGCGGTCGCGAAAAGGGCCGGTGCCGATGCGGTGCATCCGGGCTACGGCTTCCTTTCGGAGCGTGCCGAGTTCGCGAGGGCCGTGCAGGGTGCAGGCCTCATCTGGATCGGCCCCGATCCGTCCGTCATCGAGGCGCTCGGCGACAAGGTCGAGGCGCGGCGCATCGCGCAGGGCGTCGGCGCACCGCTGGTTGCCGGCAGCGACGGCCCGGTGTCCTCGGCCGCCGAGGTCGTCGCGTTTGCGGAAAAGCACGGCCTGCCGGTCGCCATCAAGGCGGCGCATGGCGGGGGCGGGCGCGGGCTCAAGGTGGCCTGGAAGATGGAAGAGGTCGCCGACCTCTACGAATCCGCCGTGCGCGAGGCGACAGCGGCCTTCGGCCGGGGCGAATGCTTCCTCGAACGCTTCCTCGACCGGCCGCGCCATATCGAGGCGCAGGTTCTTGCCGACAGGCACGGTAATGTGCTGGTGCTCGGCACCCGCGATTGCTCGGCCCAGCGCCGTAACCAGAAGCTCATCGAGGAGGCCCCGGCGCCCTTCCTCTCCGACGAGCAGCGCCGGAAGATCCACGCCGCCGCAAAGGCGATCTGCGCCGCCGCCGGCTATTCCGGCGCGGGCACGGTGGAGTTCCTGCTCGGCGTCGACGGCACGATCTCCTTCCTTGAGGTGAACACCCGTCTCCAGGTCGAGCATCCCGTTACGGAAGAGACGACCGGCATCGACCTCGTCATCGAGCAGTTCCGCATCGCCGAGGGCCTGCCGCTACGTGTGCTGGAAATGCCGGAACCGCGCGGCCATTCCATCGAGTTCCGCATCAATGCGGAGGATCCCGGCCGCGGCTTCCTGCCGACACCCGGCGCCATCACCGTCTTCGATCCGCCGTCCGGCCCGGGCGTGCGCCTCGACAGCGGCGTCGTCAGCGGCTCCACCGTGCCCGGCGTCTTCGATTCGCTGGTCGCCAAGCTGATCGTGACCGGCGCGACGCGCGAGGAGGCCCTGCGCCGCGCCCGCCGGGCGCTGAAGGAGTTCCGCATCGAGGGCGTTGCGACGGTCCTGCCGTTCCATCGCGCCGCCATCGACACGGCGGATTTCATCGGCACGGACGGCTTCAAGGTGCATACCCGCTGGATCGAGACCGATTTCGCCGCCATGCCCGAGGCCGTGGCCCGGCCCGAGCCCGTCGAGGACCCGACGCTGGTGCGCACCCATCTCGAAATCGACGGCAAGCGCGTGTCGCTGGCCCTGCCGAGCCTGCTCCTCGCCGGCCTTGGCGCGGCCGGGCAGGGTGCGGCCGCTGCCGGCAAGGCCGGCAAGCCCGCCGAAGACGGCATCGCCGCCCCGGTTTCCGGCACGTTGCAGGCCTTCAAGGTCGCCGATGGCGCGAAGGTCGCGGAAGGCGACCTCGTGGCCGTGATGGAGGCGATGAAGATGGAAACGCAGGTTCTCGCGCCGAAGGCCGGCACCCTCCGCCTGCGCGTCAAGGAAGGCGACTACCTTCAGGCCGGCGATACACTGATGGTGTTCGAAGGCTGAACCGGCGCCGCCCTTTCCTGCATGTGAAGACCCCTTCTGCCTGCCGGCATCTCCCCCACAAGGGGGGAGAAAGCAAGCCGCTTGCCTTTTCCGACAATTTTCCCTGCGAGAATGCCGCAGGTTAAGTCCCTCCCCCTTGTGGGGAGGGGTTGGGGAGGGGCCTTTACGCCATAGGCACGAGCGGGGCGCAATGCAGGTAGCGGGCGACCTTGCGCTTGGCGGCGATATCCGTCCAGACCAGCTCGACGTCGCTGGCCGAAAGGCCCGTCGCAGCGGCGATTTCGGCGGCCGGCACGGCGTTCTCCAGCCCGTAGAGGCAGATGTCCATCCTGTCGTAGGGCAGGGCGAAGTAGAACTCTTCCTGCGTTTGCGGCAGCGAATAGGTATCGGTGGTGGGCGGACGCGCGAGGATGTCCGCCGGCACGCCGAGATGAGCGGCGAGCTGGAAGACCTGCGACTTGTAGAGATGGGCGATCGGCTTGATGTCCGCCGCGCCGTCGCCGTTCTTGACGAAGAAGCCCTGGTCGTATTCCAGCCGGTTCGGCGTGCCGAGAACGGCGAAGTTCAGCCGGTCGGCATGGTAATATTCGAGCTGCTTGCGGGTGCGCTGCTTCATGTTTGTGGCCGCGACGATGCCGAGATAGGCACCGGCCGAAAGCCGCATCTTGCGCATCTCGCCGTCCGGCGAACGCACGACGAGCGAGGAGATGTTGTAGCCGCCCGTCGTCATAGGGTTGTCGAAGACGATCTTGGAGGCCCAGCCCGCCTCGTATTCCGGCACGGCCTCGCGGATGAAGGCGTCGCGGCGCTCATAGCAGCCCATGGCGGCGAGCGACGGGCCGATATCCTCCACGATGCTCTCGATGCCGAAAGCCTCGGCGACGCTGCGCCCGAGGCGCAGGCTTTCGGGGTCGGAATCGTTTTCCGGCATGAACAGGGCGAAGACGTTCTTCGCGCCGAGCGCCTTGACGGCGAGCGCGGCGCAGAGGCTGGAATCGATGCCGCCGGAAAGGCCGAGCACCAGGCCGCGCTTGCGCAGGTCGAGCCGCAGCCGGTCGCGCATCCAGCCGGTGATGCGCTCCACCTCCGCGGCGGGGTCGAGCACAAGCGGGGCGAAGGCGGGTGTGTGGGGCTTCGGCGTGGTCATGCAGGCGATCCTGTCTCTTGGCCGGTCGGGCTGGCGGGTTCGGCAGCAAGCCGGCGGCTTGCCTTGCCGGAATCGGTCCTGGGAAGGAATTCCCGGAATTCGACGTGTTTCGGGATCATGTGGTCCTCCAGATGGCGCGCGCAGAAACGCAGCACGTCACGCTCGGTGAGGGCCGGGTCCGAGGCGACGATCACCGCCTTGACGGCCTGGCCGAGGACTTCGTGGGGAATGCCGACGACGAGCGCTTCCGCCACGCCCGGCATGCGGCAGAGCATATCCTCCACGGCCCTGGGCACGACCTTCTCGCCGCGCGACTTGATGATGTCGTCCATGCGCGAGACGAAGGTGAGATAGCCGTCCGTATCGGCGGTGAAGAGATCGCCGGTATGGAGGCGCAGGGTGCCGGTGCGCGGATCGGGCCTTAGCGCCCGGCGTGTCGCGGTCTCGTTCTGCCAGTAGCCGCGCATGACATGCGGCCCGCTGATCACCAGTTCGCCCATCGTGCCGGGCGGCACCGGCGCGCCTTCTTCGTCGACGACCTCGGCCCGGCCGCCCGGTATGGCGATGCCGACCGAGCCGCGCCGGGCATCGATTTCGCCCGGCGGCAGCCAGCTTGCACGGGTGCATTCGGTCTGGCCGTACATGGAATAGAGTTTCGCCTGCGGCAGGATGGTGCGCAGCCAGTCGAGATGGGCGAGCGGCATGGGGGCTGCGGCGCTGGTGACGTAGCGCAGGCTCGCAAGCAGCGAGGCATCGAGGTCGCGCGCCTGCATCATCATCGCGGCCATCGCCGGCACGAGCGGAAAGCCGGTGACGCGCTCGTCGCGGATCCTCTCGAAGATCGCCTGCGGAAAGGCGAAGGATTTCTCGATGACGAGCGTCGCGCCGCAGCGCATGGCGGTGACGAGCTGGTTGAGGCCGTAGCCGAAGGACATGGGCAGCACGACGAGGATGGTGTCGGCGGCGGTGTTTTCGAGATAGGTGGTGATCGCGCGGGCCGCGGCGTCCATGTTCGCATGGGCAAGCATCACGCCCTTCGGCTCGCCCGTCGAGCCGGACGTGTAGATCAGCGCGGCAAGGTCGGTGTCGGGCATAGGCTCCGCTGCGAGCGGCGCTGCGTCGAGCCGCGCCTCGAAGCCGGCGCCCGCCACGATGCGGGGTGTCGCGGCGATTTCCGGCGTCTCGTCGAGCAGCCGTTCGAGCCGGCCTTCCACGAAGACCAGCGACGGCGTGCAGTCGCGCGCGATCTGCGCGAGCCTTGCGCTCTTGGTCGCCGGATTGACGGGGCAGAGGACGGCGCCCGCGATCCAGGTGGCGAAGACGGCGACGGCTGCCTGCCAGCCGTTGTCGAGCAGGACGAGGACACGATCGCCGCGCCCGACGCCTCGTGCGCGCAGCGTTCCCGCCATGCGGGTGGAAAGATCGAGGAAGCGCGCATAGTCCAGCCGCACCGTGCCGGAGACGATCGCCGTGCGGGCGCCGTCGCGGGCTGCGCTGTCCTCAAGGTATCGCTCGATCCGCATGGCCGGCCCGCCGTCAGGCCGCTTGCTTGCGGGCGATGAAGGCGGCGATTCGCTCGATCGTGTCGAGATTGGCCGGCACGATGTCCGCATCGGCGACCTGGATGGCGAAGCGCTCCTCGAGGAAGCCGACCAGTTCGAGGATGCCGGTGGAATCGACGAGGTCGTTGTCGATCAGCGACAGGTCGGCGGGCAGCGGCTGGCTGTCGTCGCCGAACAGGAAGTTTTCCACGATGAAGGTGCGGATGGCGGCTTTGGTCTCGTCGGACATGGTCAGCGTATCCCGATGCTGGATGCAGGTTCTGTGGATCGCGCGGCGGCGCCGCGCAGGAGTTCGGTCGACAGGATGCCGAGGAAGGCGGCGTTGTCGCGGAAGCCAGAGACCTGCCCGTTGCGGACCTTTTCCTTCAGCTTGCCGACGGCCTGGACGTTGAAAAGCCCGCCCTCGGCAAGCCGCTCCGGCGCCAGCACGGCGTCGAGATAGGCTGGCGTTTGCGGGGCGGCGAAGCTCTCGCTGTCCGGCGCGCGGTAGGGCTGTTTGGGCCGGTCGATGATGGCTGCCGGCACGAGGCCGCCGGCGGCTTCCTTGAGGATGTGCTTTTCCCGCAGGCCGAGCAGCTTGGCATCCGGCGCGAGGCCGGCGGCGAAGGAGACGACCCGGTGGTCGAGGAAGGGGAAGCGGCCCTCGACGGCATTGGCCATCATCACCCGGTCGCCCTGGCTGGACAGGATGTAGCCCGGCAGCAGGAAGGTCGTTTCGAGATATTGCGCCTGGTGCAGCGGATGCCAGCGGGAAAAATCGGCCGGCAACTGTGCTGCAAGGTCCTCGGCGGCGTCGTAGTCGCCGAGCTTCTCCTTGAGGCCGGCGGAGAAGAACAGTTTCGCGGCGGCCGTGGAGCGGAAGCGCGGGCGGTGCGAATAGAGCGGATCGTCGAGCGCCTCCGAGCCGAAGGCGAAGAACCGCGCGAGATATTCCGGCGTCTGCTGCTTGAGGCCGGGAAGATAGGGATAGAGCCGCTGGAAGAGGCGCGGGCGTCGCACGGAGCCCGGCTGCCGGCCGCAGAAGCGCCGGACGCGGGCCTCGCGGAAGAGGTCGTAGCCGGCGAAGATCTCGTCCGCGCCCTCGCCGGTCAGCACGACCTTCATGCCGCGCTCGCGCACTCTTGCGGCGAGGAGGTGGAGCGGCACGGGCGCGGCGCGCAGGATCGGCCGATCGATATGGCCCATCACCTCCGGCAGGTGGCGGGCGATCGCCTCCGCGCTGCATTCGACGCTGTCGGCCGCTGTGTCGAGCGCCGCCGCCATCTGGCGCTGCCAGGCGCTTTCGTCATGCTCCGCGCTGCGGAAGGTCAGGGAATATGTGCGAAGGCCCCGCGTCACGCTGCGGGCGGCAAGTGCGGCGATGAGCGAAGAATCGAGGCCGCCGGAAAGATAGGCGCCGACGGGCACGTCCGCGCGCAGGCGGATGCGCGTCGCATCGGCAAGCAGCGCGCGCAATTCCTCGACCCGGCTTTCGAACCGGCCGGCGGGCTCGATATCGCCGCGGTCAGGGAAGGAGAGCTGCCACCAGGGGCGAACCTCCTGGCGGTCGTCCTCGACGGTCATCAGGTGGCCGGGCGGCAGTTCGAAGATGTTGCGGTAGGCGGTGCGCGGCGGGATGGGGCACCAGAGCGTGAAGACCTGGTCGAGCGCGACGGGGTCGATCTCGGCGGTCATGCCGGGCAAGGCCATGAGCGCCCCGATCTCGGAGGCGAAGAACAGCGCGCCCTCGTGCTGCGTATAGAACAGCGGGCGCACGCCCATGCGGTCGCGGGCCAGCACGAGCCGGCGGTTCCGGGCATCGTGGAGGGCGAAGGCGAAGTCGCCGTTGAGATCCGTCAGGCAGGCGGGGCCCTTTTCGGCGAAGGCAGTAAGCAGCACCTCGGTGTCCGAGGCGGTGCGGAACCGGTGGCCGCGCGCCGCAAGGTCGTCGCGCAGTTCCACATAGTTGAAGATCTCGCCGTTGAAGGTGAGCGCCAGCGCCGCGTCCTCTGTCACCATCGGCTGGGCGCCGTCGGCAAGGCCGACGATGGAAAGGCGGGTATGGGCAAGGCCCGCATCGCCGCGCAGGAGGATACCGTCTCCGTCCGGCCCGCGATGGCGAAGTGCGGCGACCATGCGGCCAAGATGAGCGGCTGCCCGCTCCGGCGCGATGTTGCCCCCGAAATATCCGGCGATCCCGCACATGGCCTCACCCAAACCGATCGCCGATGAGGCGCGTCCAGCCTTCACCGGCAAGCCCGTTGAGGAACACCTTGCCGCCCGTCATCGCTTCCAGCAGCGCGGGGTCGCGCGAATGTACGATGGTGGAGGACGTGTGCAGGAAGGCGCATTTCTTGCCGATCATCGCCTGCAGCAGGGCGGGCTGCGTGCGCCCGCGAAGGGCGACGAGGCCGCGGGCATGGGCATTGCGCATCAGGCGGTCGATGACAACGGCTTCCTGGCCGGGCTCGGCCAAGACCTGCACCGTGCGGCCGATTCCGCCGTGATCGCCGTAATAGAGATAGAGGCCGAGGACCTTGCCGCTCCGCGTCCTGACGGCGTGCTGGATGCGCTCGCCGTGCAGCGCCTTTTTCGCGGCGTGTCCGAGCATGGTTTCCAGCAGGGGCGCGTCCCATGAGGGGCGCAGCGGGAAATGCCGGACGAACTGCCGGCACAGATCGGCAAATTCCGCGTCGTCCACCGCCGTGTCGATAAGGGCGTCGGCCTTGCCGGCGAGCGGGGTATAATGCGACCAGCTCTGCTTTTCCCCGCGTCGGCAAAGGATCGCATCCGCAGCGCGGGCGACGGGGCGGAGCAGCTTCAGGGGGGAGAGGCGCTGTGCCGCACCTTCCAGCACGAAGGCGGCGGGCTTCATCACGCGCAGCCATTCGAGGCTGTAGGGGGCGAGGACGGTGGCGCGCATCGAGCGCCACATGTCCGTGGAGACATCGTTCGAGGTCTCGGTGAAGGAGAGGTCCTGCGGGCCGGAGAGCACGTCGCGCAACAGGCGCGCGCCGGCAAAGGGATCGCCGTCGCGGTCGTCGCAGGCGAAGGTGCCGCAATTGGCGGCCTTCAGGCGCCGCCCCTCGAATTCCATCGCCACCGGCAGCACGCCGAGGAAGCCCGAGACGCCGCCGTCCGCCCGCACATGCACGCGTGAGCGCAGATCCGGCTCGCCCGCGGGAAAATCGATGAAGAGGGTGCGAAGATAGGTTTTGAGGTCGTCGTTCGCGGGCCGGGCGTCCTTGCGCAGCAGGCGCTGGAACAGGTCCGCGACCGGCTCCACATCCCCGGCTTCAAATGAACGCACGCTCGGCATCGACATCCAACCTGCTCCTCGTGCCGCTCTCCTTACGCGAGGAGCGTGAAGAAAAGGTCAAAGGCAACCGGCACGGCTTTCGGGGTGTGGGAAGTTTGTAACGTGCATTGACGATATTATAACATGAATATACGTTACATAAGCCGCTGGACGAAACGGCGCGGCCGGAGGACTATCCATGAACACCAGGGCGCTGCTGCTCGGCATCGACAACGGCCTGACGGTCACCAAGGCGGTGATCTTCGAGGAGGACGGCACGCCGGTCGCGGTCGCGCGGCGGCGCGTGCCGCAGTCCTTCCCCAGGCCCCGTCATGTCGAGCGCGACATGGCGGGCCTGTGGACCGCCACCGCCGAGGCGATCCGCGAGGCGATCGGCAAGAGCGGCCGGCCGCCGGGCGATATCAAGGCCGTCGCGGCCACCGCCCATGGCGACGGCCTCTACCTGCTCGACCGCGACAGGCGCCCGCTCGGCGCCGGCATCCTCTCGCTCGACAGCCGCGCCGGCGCGACCGTCGAGGCCTGGGAGAAGGACGGCGTGGCGCAGCGCGCGCTGGACCTGACAGGCCAGACTCCCCACGCCTCCGCGCCCTCCGCCCTCCTCGGCCATATCCGGCAGCACGAGCCGGAGCGTTTTCGTGCCATCGGCCATGTCCTTGCCTGCAAGGACTGGCTGCGCTTCTGCCTGACCAGCGTCGTCGGCACCGACCTCACCGAGGCAAGCACGAGCTTCACCAATGTGCGCAGCCAGGCCTTCGACAAGGCGGCACTGGAGGTCTTCGGCCTCGGCGACCTCTGGCAGGCGCTGCCGCCGGTCGCGAGGCCCGACGAGATCGTCGGCGCGGTGACGCGGGAGGCCGCGGCCGCGACCGGCCTTGTCGAGGGCACGCCCGTCGCCGCGGGGCTGCACGACGTGACGGCCTCGGCGCTCGGCATCGGCGGCCATGCGCCGGGCCTGCTTGCCGTCGTCGCGGGCACCTATTCGATCAACGAACTGGTCACCGAGGAGCCGATGACCGATCCGCGCTGGTTCTGCCGCAACGGCATCCGCGCGGGCTGGTGGAACTCCATGGCGATCTCCCCGGCCTCCACCGCGAATTACGACTGGTTCCTCGACAATTTCTGCCGCGACCTCGCCGAAAAGGCCGAGCGCGAGGGGACGGACATCCACACGCTGCTGCGGCCGGAACTCGACCAGGCGCTGGAAAAGCCGTCGGATATCGTCTTCCACCCGTTCCTCTTCGGCTCTCCCTTCGGCAGCGTCGCGAGCGCCGGCTTCTTCGGCGTGCACGGCTGGCACGCGCGGGGCGATCTCCTGAAGGCCGTGCTGGAGGGCATCGTCTTCAACCACAAGCTCCATATCGACGATCTCCTGTCGCGCGTGCCGGCGGAGCGCCTGCGCATCAGCGGCGGCGGCGCGCGCAGCCCGGTCCTGGCGCAGATGTTCGCCGATGCGACGGGCCTTGCCGTCGACGTCTCCTCCGCCGACGAGGCGGCCGCCTGGGGGGCGGCGCTCGTCGCCGGCGCCGCGGTCGGGCTCTACGCGAGCCCGCAGGCCGGCGCGGCCGCGACGACCCGCATCCTGCGCTCCTATCGGCCGGATGCGGCGCGTAGCGCCCGGCTTGCCGCGCGCTACGATCTTTATAGGCAGCTTGCAGACGGGATGGCGCCCCACTGGCGGGCCATCGAGGATCTCGCAGGACGGTCGAGGGGCGTGGACGGATGAAGGCGGAAGCACGACGCGAGGAGATTGCCGATTATATCATGCGGGCGGGCCAGGCGCGCATCGAGGATCTGGTCGAGCATTTCGGCGTCTCGCGCATGACCATCCACCGGCATATCGACGCGCTTGCCGGGCAGGGCGTGCTGCGCAAGCTGCACGGCATGGTCACCGTCCAGCCCTCCGGCCTCTACGAGAGCACGTTCCGCTACCGCGAGACGATCGGCAAGGCGGAGAAGGCGGCGCTTGCGCGCGCCGCCATGGCCTATGTCGAGGCCGGGCAGGCGGTGATGCTGGACGATTCCTCGACGGCCTGTGCGCTGGCAGACCTCCTGCCGGAGGCCCGGCCGCTCACCGTCATCACCAATAGCTACGTCTCGGCCGGCAAGCTGATCGAGGCCGACGAGGTGGAACTGATCAGCCTCGGCGGGAAATATCACCGCACCTACAATGCCTATATCGGCATCACCTGCGAGAAGGCGGTGGCGAGCCTCCGGGCGAACGTCCTCTTCTGCTCGGCCTCGGCCATCGACGGCGGCACGGCCTTCATCCAGGACGCGCAGGTCACGAAGGTCAAGCAGGCGATGATGGCTTCGTCGAGCCGGAAAATCCTGCTCGTCGATTCCTCGAAATTCGGCAAGGTCGCCCTCAATGTCCTGAGCGACCTTTCTGCCTTCGACGCGGTGCTGACGACGGAGCGCGTCGATGAGGCGGTGAGGGCGCGGCTGAAAGAGGCCGGCGTCAAACTCGAAATCGTGAAAGTGGGCAGGAACACATGAATGCGAGCGCGGCAGGCGCCGCCGCCTTTCCCGGCGGCATGGGCGAGCGAATGGCGGCGATGGAGGCACGCGGTACGCTCGACGTGCTCATCGTCGGGGCGGGGGTCAACGGCGCGGGCCTTTTCCGCGACCTGACGGCCCAGGGGCTGGACTGCCTGCTGGTCGAGAAGAACGATTATGCCGCCGGCACAAGCGCCGCGCCCTCCCGCCTCATCCATGGCGGGCTGAAATATCTGGAGACGGGCGAGTTCCGCCTCGTCGCGCAATCGACGCTGGAGCGCAACCTCCTGCTTGCCAACGCGCCGCACTACGTCAAGCCGCTGCCGACGCTGATCCCGATCTTCTCCTGGACCAAGGGCATCGGCGCGGCGCTGCGCACGCTGTTCGGCTCGAAGAGCGCCCCGCGCAGCCGCGGGGCGCTGCTCGTCAAGATCGGCCTGATGCTCTACGACTTCTACGGCGCGCGCCACCGCGTCATGCCGCGCCATTCGACGGCAGGCCGCGCCGCCTCGCTGCGCGACCTGCCGGCGCTGACGCCCGACATCGTGGCGACGGGCACCTATTACGACGCCACCGTCACCCATCCCGAGCGGCTGATCCTCGAACTCGTGCGCGACGGCCTTGCCGACAGCCCGCGATCCGCCGCCCTCAACCATGTCCGGCTGGAGCGCGCCACGGACGGGGCATTGACGGTGAAGAGCCTCTCCGGCGATGCTGCGGCGACCGTGCGCCCGAAGATCGTCGTCAACGCGGCCGGTCCCTGGATCGATGAGGTGAACGCGATCCTCGGCGAGCCCTCGCGCATGATCGGCGGCACCAAGGGCTCGCATATCCTGCTCGACCATCCGGACCTCCTGAAGGAACTGAAGGGGCGGATGATCTATTTCGAGGCGGACGACGGGCGCATCTGCCTGGTCTTCGACTATCTCGGCCGCGCCCTTGCCGGCTCCACCGATATAAAGGCCGCCAATCCCGACACGGTGCGCTGCGAGCCCGACGAGGTGGAATATCTCCTTGAGAGCCTGCGCAAGCTTCTGCCGAAGCTTCGCTTCTCCCGCGACCAGATCGTCTATGTCTATAGCGGCATCCGCCCGCTGCCGGCCTCGGACGCGAAGGATCCGGGCCTCATCACCCGCGACCATGCGACACCGGTTCTCGAACCCGTCGCGGGACGGCCCTATCCGGTCTATTCGCTCGTCGGCGGCAAGTGGACGACCTTCCGCGGCTATGCGGAAGAGGTCGCCGACATGCTGCTGAAGCGCCTTGCGGTGTCCCGCAAGGTCTCCACCCGCGGCCTTCCCATCGGCGGCGGGCGCGGTTTTCCGGCGAGCGGAGCGGAAAAAGACGCCTGGGTCGCCGGCCTTGCGCAACGGACCGGACTTGCGCCGGAACGCATCGGGGAACTGCTTGCCCGCTACGGCACGACGGCGCAGAGCGTCGCGGCGCATGTCGCGGCCTTTCCGGCGGACACATCGCTTCCCGACGCGCCGGACTACAGCGCCGGCGAGGTGGACTATGTGCTGCGCCATGAGCAGGTCGGCTCGCTTTCTGACCTTGCCTTCCGTCGCACGACGCTGGCCGTGACCGGCCGCCTGACGGCGCGGCTGGTCGATGCGCTCGCCCTCCAGGCGGGCGGCACGCTCGGCTGGGACGAGACCCGCCGCGCCGATGAGGCCGCTGCTGTCCGCACGCGGCTGAAGACCTTCCATGGAGTGGACCTAGCGTGACCGCCGACAATCCTTGGCCTTTCGCGCGAAGCGATAGGTGAAACGCAAATCGCCCCGGCTTGCCGGGGCGATTTGCGTTTTCAGGTTCCGCAGATGGGTCAGATCGAGAGGTAGGACGAGATGATCGAGGCGATCTCGGATTGTTCGTCGCCCGCGGTCTGCTGTTCGCTCGTCCCGGTGTCTTCCGCCACCGGCTCGTCGCTCGTGGCGGAGAAGGCGAAGCTCTGTGCGCCCGCGCCGCCGGCCTGCGGCAGGGCGGCGATCTGCGACGAGGTCATGGAGGCAAGCTGGCCGGGCGTGAAGGCGGCGGCCTGCTCGCTGGAAAGGCCGGCGAGCGTCGCCGTGCTGAGGCCGGAGATCGCGCTCGAGCCCAGCGAGATGATATCCTCGGCCGAGAAGGTGGCGAGGTCGTCGGCGCCGAGGGCGGCGGCCTGCGTCGCCGTCAGCGCGCCGATCTGGTCGGACGACAGCGCGCCCACCTGCTGGGGGCCGAGCGCCGACATCTGGCCGTAGGTGAGGGCGGCGACCTGGGCCGTCGACAGGGCGGCGATCGAACCGGTGGACAGTGAGCCGACGGTGTCGCTCGAAAGGCCGCGGATGGCTGCCGTACCGATGGCCGCCAGCTCCTCGCTGGAGATCGTCTGCATCTGCGCGGAAGTGAGGCCGGCAATGCCCGGCAGGCTCAGCGCGCCGATCTGGTCGAGCGAGAAGGCCTCCACCTGCGCGGTGCTGAGCGCGGCGACCTGCGCGCTGCTGAGGCCGGCGATCGCGGCCGTGCCGAGCGCGGCGATCTCGCTTTCGGAGAGCGACGCCATGTAGCCCGGCGGCAGGCCCTTGATGGCGCCGGCGCTGATGGCCGCCAGCTTGGCGGTCGAGAAGGTATCGAGCGCTTCCGTCGACAGGCCGGCAAGGGCCGACGAGCCGAGGGCGGCGATCTGGGTCGTGGTGAGCCCTTCGACCTGTTCCAGCGTCAGGCCGGCGGTCTGCGCGCTGGTGAGACCGGCAATCCCGTCCGTGCTCAGTGCGGCGATCTGGGCGGGCGTCAGCGCGGTGACGTCGGCGGCATCGAGGGCGGCCACCTGCCTGGAGCCGAGCGCGCCGAGTTGCTGGGTGGAGAGCCCGGCGACCTGCGACGACGTAAGGGCGGCGACCTGGCTGGTGGTGAGGCCGCTTATGCTGGCAGCGCTGAGGGCGGCGATCTGGCTGGTCGAGAAGCCGGCAAGCACCGCCGGCGACAGCCCGGCGATCGCACTGGAGCTGATCGCCGCCATGTCGGCCGTCGAGAACAGCGCGATATCGCCCGCATCGAGCGCGGCGATCTGCTGCGAACTCAGCGCGCCGACCTGGGCGGTGGTCAGCGCCTCGATCTGATAGGCGGTCAGCGCGCCGATCTGTTCGCTCGACAGGCCGGAAATGCCGGATGGGCTGAAGGCCGCGATCTGCTCGGGGCTGAGCGCGGCGAGCATCGCCGTCGACAGGCCCGACATGGCGCGCGACGTGATCGCGGCGAGATCTGCGGGCGAGAACAGTTCCAGGTCCTCGGCGGCGAGCGCGCCGATCTGCAGCGAATTCAGCGCGGCGACCTGCTTGGTGGTCAGGGCCTCCGCCTGGCTGGTGGAAAGCGCGGCGATCTGCGCGGTGGACAGGGCCGCGATGCCGGCGGTGCCGAGGGCGGCGATCTGCTCGGTCGAGAGCAGGGCGATGTCATCCGTGCCGAGCGCGCCGATCTGCGCGGAGCCGAAGGCGGCGAGCTGGGTCTTGGTCAGCGCCTCGATCTGGTCGCTGCGAAGCGCGTCGATCTGCGTGGATGTCAGGCCCGCGCCGTTCAGCGCGGCGATCTGCGCCGTCGTCAGGCCGGCAACGACCGCCGGCGACAGGCCAGGGAGCGCGTCGGACGTGATCGCGCCCATTTCGGCGGTGGTGAAGGTGCCCATCGTGTCGGCGCTGAACGCAGCGACCTGGCTGGAGCTCAGCGCGGCGATCTGGATGCTGGTGAGTGCCTCGGCCTGGCCGGTGGAAAGGGCGGCGATCTGGTCCGTGGTGAGGCCGGATATGCCGGACGAACCGAGGGCGGCGATCTGCGCCGGTGAGAGGGCGGCGATGTCGTCCGTGCCGAGTGCCGCGGTCTGCCGGGAGCCGAGGGCGGCAAGCTGGCCCGTGGTGAGCGCGCCGACCTGGCCGGTGGAGAGTGCGGCGATCTGGGCGCTGGTCATGCCGGCAAGGCCGGCCGGGCCGAGCGCGGCGATCTGGCCCGTCGTCAGCGAGGCGAGCATGTCGGTCGACAGGCCCGACATGGCGCCGGAACTGATGGCCGCCATGTCGGCGACGGAGAAGGTGTCGAGGTCGTCGAGATCGAGGGCGGCGATCTGGCGCGAGGAGAGGACGGCGACCTGGCTGGTGGTCAGCGCCTCTGCCTGGGCGGTGGAAAGCGCTCCGATCTGCTCGGGGGAGAGACCTGCGATGGCGGTCGTGCTGAGCGCCGCGATCTGCGCGGTCGAAAGCGTGGCGATGTACTCGGTGCCGAGCGTCGCGATCTGCCGGGCATCGAGCGCACGAACCTGGGCGGGCGACAGGGCGTCGAGCTGTCCGCTGGTGAAGGCCTGGATCTGCCGGGTGGAGAGGCCGCCGATGGCGGCGGTCGAGAGGGTTGCGACCTGCGCTGTCGAGAGGTTGGCGATCACGGCCGTCGAAAGGCCGGAGACCGCATCCGCGCCTATCGCGGCGATCTCCCGCGTCGAGAAGGTGGCGATATCGTCGGTGCCGAACGCGGCAAGCTGCGTCGCGCTCATCGCGCTTATCTGGGTGCTGGTCAGCGCCTCGGCCTGGGCGACGCTGAGCGCTTCGAATTGCCGCGCCGTCATGCCGCCGATGCCGGCGGCGCTGAAGGCGGCGATCTGGGCGGTCGACAGGGCCGCGAGCGTTTCGGAGGAGAGGCCTGCAATGGCGCCGGAGCCGATGGCGGCGATGTCGCGGGTGGAGAAGGTGGCGATGTCGTCGGCGCCGAGCGCGCCGAGCTGGGCGGAACCGAGGGCGGCGACCTGCTGGCTGGTCAAGGCCTCGGCCTGGGCGGTGGAAAGCGCGGCGAGCTGCTGGGCGCTCATCGCGCCGATGGCGGCGGTGCTGAAGGCGGCGATCTGCGCGGTGGAAAGCGCGGCGATCGCGGCCGGCGACAGGCCGGCAATGGCGCTGGCGCTGATCATGCCGATATCCTTCGTCGAGAAGGTGGCGATGTCGTCGGTGCCGAGTTCGCTGATCTGTTCTGCCTTGAGGGCGGCGACCTGCGCGCTGGTCAGCGCCTCGGCCTGGGCGGTGGAAAGGACGGCGATCTGCTGCGAGGTGAACCCGGCAATGCCGCCGGCACTGAGGGCGGCGATCTGCGCCGTGGTGAGTGCGGCCACGTTGTCGGTTCCGAGCGCAGCGATCTGCTCGGAGGAGAGTGCGGCCATCTGGCGGTTGCTGAGGGTGTTGATCTGGGCCGTGGTGAGGGCGGCGACCTGGCTTGCGGTCAGGCCGGAAATGCCGACGCTGCTCAGCGCGTGGATCTGCGCCGTTGTCAGCGCGGCGACGTCCGAAGCGCGCAGCGCGCCGACCTGCCCGGCATTGAGGGCGGCGATCTGCCCGGTCGTCAGGGCCGCGATCTGGTCGGAGGTCAGAGCCGCCATCTGGTCTGTGGTGAGGCCGCCGATCGAGGCCGGGTTGAGGCTGGTGATCTGCGCGGTGGAAAGCCCGCCGATGTCTTCGGCCAGGCCGCCGAGTTGCGCGGCATTGAGCGCCCGGAGCTGGCCGGTGGAAAGCTGGCTCACCTGCTCGGCGGTCAGCGCTTCGAGCTGGCTGCTGGTGAGGCCCGTCATGCTGCTCGTGCTGAGCGCGGCGATCTGGTTTGAGGACAGTGCCGCGATGGCGCCCGCACCAAGGCCGGAAAGGGCCCGGAAGGTGAGGGCCGCGATCTGGGCGGTGGAAAGCGCGCGGATGTCTTCCGCCTCGATGGCCCCGGCATGGGCGGAGTTGAGGCTGGCGATCTGCGCCGTGGTGAACGCCGCGATCTGGTCGGGGGACAGAGCCTCGATCTGCAGCGTGCTCATGCCCGGGATCGCCTCGCGGGCGAGAAGGGCGATCCGGCTGGTCGAAAGACTGGACAGAACGTCGGCGTTGAGCCCGGAAATGGCCTTGCTGCTGATGGCCGCGAGGTCCGCGCTCGAGAAGGTCGCGATGTCCTCCGCGGTCAGCGCGGAAAGCTGGGCGGCGGTCAGCGCCTTGACCTGTGTCGGCGTGAACGCCTCTATCTGCTCCGCGCTCAGCGCGTCGATCTGGTCGGGCGTCAGGCTGGCGATGACACCGGCGCCGAGCGCCGCGATCTGGCCGGTGGTGAGAGCGGCGAGGAAGGCGCCGTCCAGGCTGGCGGACTGCCTGGCGGTGAGGCCGGCGATCTGTGTGGTGGAGAGCGCACGGACCTGTTCGTCGGAAAGCCCGGTGAAGGCGTCGGACGTGATGCCCTGCATGGCCCTGACGCTGATCGCCGCCATATCCTCTTCGGAGAAGGTGGCAAGGTCGTCCGGACCGAGGGCGGCGACCTGCTGGGCGCTGAGCACGCGGACCTGCGCGGGGGAGAGGGCCTCGACCTGTTTGGGGGAAAGGGCGGCGATCTGCACGGGCCTCAGGCCGGTGATGGCGCCGGTGCCGATAGCCGCGATCTGGTCGGAGGAGAGCGCGGCGATGGCGTCGCTGCTGAACCCGGATATGGCGTTGGCATTGATGGCGGCGATCTGCTCTTCCGTAAGCACCACCACGTCCTCGGGGCCGAGCGCGGCGACCTGCGTCGCGCCGAGCGCGGCGATCTGGGCCGTGGACAGGGTCTCGAACTGCTCTGCGAGGAGGGCGCGGACCTGCACGCCCGTCAGGCTGCCGAGCGCGTTGCCGGTGAGGGCGGCGACCTGCTCGGTGGACAGGTTCGCGATGACGGCGGTGCCGAGGCCGGAAATGCCGCGATTGGTGATCGCCGCGATGTCCTCGGTCGAGAAGGTGGCGATCGCGTCCGGCCCGAACGCGATAAACTGGTGGGCGCTCATCGCGCGGACCTGGCTGGGGATGAAGGCCTCGACCTGCTCGGTGGTGAGCGCGGCGAGCTGTGTGGACTTGAGCGCCGCGACCTGGGCGGTGGTCAGCGCCGCGATCTGCTCGGGGGAGAGGCTGCCGATGGCATCGCTGCCGAGGTTGGAGAGAGCGCTTGCCGAGAGGGCGGCGATTTCGGCGGTCGTGAAGGCCTGCAGCGCCTCGGGGGAAAGGGCGGTGGCCTGGCGGGCCGTCAACACCTTGACCTGCGCGATGGTGAACGCCTCGGCCTGCTCGGCGTCGAGGGCGGCGATCTGCTGCGTCGTCAGGCCGGGGATCGACTTCACGTTGAACGCGGCGATCTGGGTGGTGGAGAGGCCGGCCATGCCTTCGGGGGTGAGGCCCGACAACGCGCTTGCCGAAAGAGCGGCGATGTTGGCCGCCGGGAAGGCCGCGAGGTCGTCGGCCTCCAGGGCAGAGATCTGCGCGGCGGTGAGGGCCTTTGCCTGCACGGGCGAGAAGGCCCCGATCTGGTTGAAGTCGAGGGCGGCGATCTGCGCAGTGGTCAGGCCGGGGACGGCGGTGCTGCTAAGGGCGGCGATCTGGAGCGGGGAGAGCCGCGCGATGCCGTCGGTGCCGAGGGCGGCGACCTGCCGGGCGGACAGCGCGTTGATCTGCCCCGTCGAGAGCGCCTCGATCTGCGCCTGCGAAAGGGCGGCGAGGGCGGCACTGTTGAGCCCCTTGAAGGCGATGGTGTTGATGGCGGCAAGGGTGTCGCCGGACAGCGCCTCGATATCGTCGGCGCCGAGCGCCCCGACCTGCGCCATGTTCATCCCCCGCACCTGGTCGGAGGAGAGGAGCCCGATCTGGTCGGGGCTGAAGGCGTTGATCTGCATCACCGTCAGGGACTGGATCGCGGAGGGGCTGAGGGCCCTGATCTGGTCGGCCGTAAGCGCCCCGATCATGCCCATGCGGAGGCCGGAGATCGCGCGGCTGGAGATCGCGGCCATGTCCTCGCTGGAGAAGGTGGCAAGGCCCGGCGACCCCATGGCATTGAGCTGCTGGCCGCTGAGCGCGCGGACCTGCGTCGGGGTCAGCGCCTCGATCTGTGCGGTGGTCATGGCGTTGATCTGCGTGTCCCTGAGGCCGGTCACGGCGCTGGAGCTGAGCGCGGCGATCTGGGCCTCGCTGAAGACGGCGATCGCCGCGACGCTGAGCGTGGCGATCTGCGTCGGCTTCAGGAGGGCGATCTGCGCGGTCGTCATCACCGCGATCTGTTCCGGGGTCAGCGACGTGGTCTGGGCCGGCGTGAAGCCCGCGACGGTGACCGGCGTCATCGCGGCGATCTGTTCGGGGGAAAGCGCGGCGATCGCCGCGGTGCTCAGAAGCTGTACGGCCTTGTAGCTGATGGCCGCCATGTCTTCGTTGGAGAAGGTGGCGATGTCCGCCGGGTCGAGGGCGGCAAGCTGCGCGGCGCTCAGCATGCTGACCTGCAAGGCCGTCAGCGCCTCCGCCTGGTCCGACGACAGGCCCTTCACCTGGGTCGCGGTAAGGGCGGCGACCTGCAGGGGCGCCAGGCTTTCAATGGCGTATTTGTCGAGCGCGCCGATCTGGTCGAGCGACAGGCCGATGATGGCGTTCTGCGAGATGGCGCTCAGTTGCCGGGTATCGAGGACCTCGATGTCCTCCACTTCCAGGGCCGCGATCTGCCTGGAGGAGAAGGCATTGATCTGGCTGGTGGAGAGCGATGCGACATCCTCCGTCGTCCAGGCGGAAATGGCCGAGGTGGAGAGTTGCTTGATCTGGGCGATGCTCAGGGAGGGTACGATCGACGTCATGTGCAAAGTCCTAAATTATGGAATCGAGCAAGCGGCAAAGTCACCTTTCGGCTGATTTTCGATACAGCGGCGAGCTTGCCTGAACCTGTACCTGAAGGTTGCGTGCCGGAAGGCCGGGATTCCCGCGGGTTGCGCGGGATTTTGCCGGATGAGCCGGCAGGTGGGGGCGCCTCTGCCGGTCCTTCATAGGTTTTTCCTATCAAGCCATTCGAACTGGCCCCTTGATCAATCCTGACGAATGGCAAATACCTGACTTATGGATACACGTTTTATCGGAAAGAAGTCCTCTGCGGCCGGCGGCTGGGGGGCGTTGAAGAGCTGTGGCAAGCGACTGCTGGAAAGCGGCACGCCGCTGTCGGGCGCCATGACCATGCTGAAGGCGAACCAGCCGGACGGGTTCGATTGCCCGGGCTGCGCCTGGGGCGATCCCGAGCACGGCTCCTCCTTCGAGTTCTGCGAGAACGGCGTGAAGGCGGTCGCCTGGGAAGCGACGGAAAAGCGTGCCACGCCCGCCTTCTTCGCCGCCCATACGGTCTCGGACCTGCGCAAGCTGAGCGACTATGAACTTGAGCTCCACGGCCGGCTCACCCATCCAATGCGCTATGACGCGGCGAGCGATCGCTACCTGCCGGTCACTTGGGACGATGCTTTCACGGAAATCGGCAACATACTGAAGAGCCTCGACAATCCCGACCGCGCGGAATTCTATACCTCCGGTCGCGCCAGCAACGAGGCGGCCTATCTCTACCAGCTCTTCGTGCGCCTTTACGGCACGAACAATTTTCCCGATTGCTCGAACATGTGCCACGAGGCGAGCGGCGTTGCGCTGCGCCAGGCCATCGGCGTGGGCAAGGGCACGGTGCTGCTCGAGGACTTCGAGGCGGCGGACGCGATCTTCGTGATCGGCCAGAACCCCGGCACCAACCATCCGCGCATGCTGGGCGATCTGCGCCGGGCGGCGCTGCGCGGTGCGCGCGTCGTCGTCTTCAATCCGATCCGCGAGCGCGGCCTCGAGCGGTTCTCCGATCCGCAGGACAAGATCGAGATGCTGCGCGGCGGCTCGACCGATATTGCCAGCCACTATTTCCAGCCGCAGCTCGGCGGCGACATGGCGGCCGTGCGCGGCATGGCGAAGGTCGTGCTCGCGGCCGAGGATGCGGCGGTTGCCGCCGGCCTGCCTTCGGTTCTCGACCATGCCTTCCTTGCCGAACATTGCGCGGATTTCACCGCCTACCGCGCCGCGGTCGATGCGACCGGCTGGGACCAGATCGAGGACCAGTCCGGGCTGACGCGGGCCGAGATCGAGCGGGCGGCGGCGGTCTACATCCAGGCCGAGCGCGTCATCTGCACCTGGGCGATGGGCGTGACGCAGCACATGCATTCCGTCGCGACGATCCGCGAGATCGCCAGCTTCATGTTCCTGCGCGGCAATATCGGCCGGCCGGGGGCGGGGCTCTGCCCGGTGCGCGGCCATTCCAACGTGCAGGGCGACCGCACGGTCGGCATCAACGAGAAGCCGCCGGAAGCCTTTCTCGATGCGCTGGAGCGCGAGTTCGGCTTCTCCCCGCCGCGCCGGCACGGGCATAATGTGCTGTCGGCGATCGGCGCCATGCTGGATGGGTCGGCGGAGGCCTTCATCGGCCTCGGCGGCAATTTCGCCCGCGCGACGCCCGATAGCGCGCTGGTGGAGACGGCGCTACGTCGTCTCAGGCTGACGGTGAACATCGCCACGAAACCCAACCATTCGCACCTGATGCCGGGCGGGGTGTCCTTCATCCTGCCCTGCCTCGGCCGCACGGAAATGGACCTGGCGCCTGACGGCAATTCCCAGCTGATCAGCGTCGAGGATTCGATGAGCATGGTGCACGGCTCGGCCGGCATCAACCGGCCCGCCTCGCCGCACCTGAAATCGGAGGTGGCGATCATCGCCGGCATCGCCGCGGCGACGGTCGGCAACGGCCTCGTGCGCTGGAGCGCGCTAGCCGAAAACTACGACCGTATCCGCGACCATATCGCGGCGACCATCCCGGGCTTTGCGGACTACAACACGCGCCTGCGCAAGCCGCGCGGCTTCCTCCTGCGCAACGCGGCCTCGCACCGGGAATGGGACACGCCGGCCGGCAAGGCCTCCTTCTTCTCCGGCCCGCTGCCGCAGGAGACCGTGCACCAGCGGGCGCGCAAGGCCGGCGGGCGTTTCGCGCTGCAGACCTTCCGCTCGCATGACCAGTACAACACGACCGTCTACGGGCTCGACGACCGCTACCGCGGCGTCTACGGCGAACGGCAGGTCATCTTCATCCATCCGGAGGACCTGAAGATGATGGAGGCGCAGGCCGGCGACCGGGTGGACGTGGTCGGCGTCCATGACGACGGGATCGAGCGCGTGGCGCGCGACTTTCGCTTCGTGCCCTATGACGTGCCGCGCGGCAGCATCGCCGGTTACTATCCGGAACTGAACGTGCTGGTGCCGCTCGCCAGCGCCGGCGAGCAGAGCGACACGCCGACCTCCAAGTCGATCATGGTCGCCTTCCGCAAGCGCGAGGCCGCGTGAGCGGCGAGGCGGAGGAGGCCGGGGATTTCCTGGCGCTCGTCGCCCGCCTGCAGGCCGAGGATCCACGATTGTCGGGCATCCAGGCCGCGCTCGTCGCGGCCGCGCGCACGGGCGTGGCGAACGACAGCCGCACCTTCGCCCGCCGCCTCGACCTTGCCCATGCCCTCGTGCTGCGGGAGTTGAACGCGCTGGCCGAACGCGGCGAGACGATCCGCATCGACGGGCGGGACGCGCGCACGATGCGCACCCGTTACTCCCTTGCCTCGCAGGCCAAATGCCCCTGAAGACCCCTTCTGCCTGCCTCGCCTCGCCCGCGCCTACTTGACGGCGACCGGCCGGAAGTCGGCGGCGAATTTTTCCGCCTTCTTCACGGCCTTGCCGCCGAGTTTTCCGCCGAGCGTCGCCACCATCTCGCCCGCCCGCTCGACGCCGTTGGCTTTTGCCAGCGTGAACCAGCCGAGCGCCTGGCCGGCATCCTTCCTGAGGCCGATGCCGTCGAGATAGAGCGTGGCAAGCCGGAACTGCGCCTCGTTGTAGCCCTGCCGGGCGGCCTTGCCGACCCACTCCGCGCCCGCGGCAGGGTTCTTCGCGAGGGCGCTGCCGTCGAGATAGAGATCGCCGAGCCTCAGTTCGGCATAGATATGGCCCATTTCCGCCGCGCCCGTCAGCAGGGTCTCGGCCTGGGCGGCATCCTTCGGCACGGCCTTGCCCTCGAGATAGTAGGCCGAGAGCTTCTCCATGGCCGGCGCGAAACCCTGCTTGGCCGACCGCCAGAGCCAATAGGCCGCCTTCTGCGGATCGGTCGCCACGCCGAGGCCATTCTCGTAGATGAGGGCGAGGTTGAATTCGGCGAAGACGTTCTTTTCGGCGGCCCCCAGCACGTACCAGTAGCGGGCCTCCGTCAGGTTCTTCTCGATGCCGCGGCCGTCGCGATAGACGTCGCCCAGCGAGCGGTAGGCGATCGGAAAGCCGGCCTCCGCCCCGGTGCGGTAGATTTCCCGCGCCTCGTCATGCCGGCCGGCGGCATCGATGGCACGGCCGTAATTCATCAGGATGCGCAGGCTGTCGGGAAATTGCTTGAGCGCGGCGAGGCAGGCCGGCACCGCCGTTTCCGGCCTGATCTGCTTGAAATAGACGCCGACGGCGGGATCGGCGATCTCCTGCACATGGCCGGCCTCGCGGTCGCAATCGGTGATCTCGGGATAGAGCGGGTTCTGGGCGAACTCCTCGTAATTCGCCGTGACGCGGCCGGAGATCGCCGGCACGGTCTCGTCGGAGCCTTTCGTCGCATCCTCCAGCCGCAGGCGGGCGAGCTTGGCGAAGACCCCCTCGGGGAATTTTTCCAGATAGCCGCGATACTGGGCCGCGGTGCCGTTCGCCTGGATGCCGTTCCACATCAAAAGGTCCTCCGCGGCGTTGATGCTGCGGTCGACCGGTAGGGCCGCTACTTCCTGTTCCTTCTCCTCCTTCGGCTTGTTCGCCTCCGCCAGTGCCGCGACGCGCATTTCGGCGATATCGGTGAAGAGACCCTGCGGGAAGGCGGCAAGGTAGGTCTGGTAGCTTGCGGCCGTGTCGCCGTCGGAAGCGGCCTGCCAGGCTTCGGCATCCTTCGTCGCTTCCGCGGAGAATTTCGGCACGTCCGGCAGGGCGTCGGTGAAGAAGAAGTCCTTGGTCAGCGAGGAATTGTCCCAAGGCACCTGCTCGCCGCCGGTCTCCTCGACCACCCGCTCGCGCACCCGCTTGAAGACCTGCTCTATGGGCAGGCCCGGCGCGGTGATGAAGTCGGCGAGCGCCCGGGTGAAGGGGCTGTTGCCCTTGGTGCCGTCCGTTGCCACCTTGCCCGGCGCCGTGGCGAAGGCGATGAAGGTGCCGAGCGGGCCGGTGGCGCGCGCAAGGCCGCGCGTGGCGCCATCATTGGCCGCCGCGCCCGCCGAGCGGGTCGTCTCCAGGGGATTGTTGCGGCAGGCATCGACGATGAACACCGCGATGCGCGGCCCGGCCCGCTCGATCTGCTCGGTGATCATCTTCAGGCTGAAGGCCTCGAGCGGCAGATCGGAGGAGGCCGTGAGCTGGCTGTCCGTCGGGATCAGGTAGTTCTCGTCGGCGAACTGGATGCCGTGGCCGGCATAGTAGACGACGACATTGGTTTCCGGCGTCAGCGCCTCGGTGAGGCTCTTGAGCGCGCGGACCATCTGCTGGCGGTCGCCGTCGATGACCGAGACGATCTTGAAGCCCGCGGTGGAAAGCGCCTTCTCCATCAGCTCGGCGTCGCCCCGCGCATTGGGCAGGCGCGGCAGATCGACATATTTGCCGTTGCCGATCACCAGCGCGACGCGGTCGTTCCCGGCGGCGAAGGCCGCGGTCGTCGCCGAAAGAAGAAACACGAGGAAGAGGAATAATCTTTGCATGAGCATCGCCACCCCATGAAGATCCGGCCGGAGGTCAGCATAGTCCCGCGGCCCGATACTGGACAAGACGGGATATGGCGGCGCGTTATTCTGCGTTGGCCCCATCGAAACTGCCTTCCAGCATGCGCGCCAGCGTTTCCGCACCGTTCCGCCAGCCGCCGCTGGCATCGGTGATGGCGGCGCAGGCGGCGGTGAGCCCGTCCCGGATGTCGGGACGAAGCAGCCTGTCGAGGGCGGCGGAAAGCTGTGCCTCGCCGTCCCCGACCCGGTGCAGCAGGGCGGCGCCGCGGCGCTCCGCCCAGCGCGCGCGGTCGACCTGTCGGTCCATGTCCGGGCTCTCGTCCGGCACGAAGAGGGTGGGGATGCCGCCGGCGACGGTCTCGTGGAAGGTGTTGTAGCCCGCCCGCGCGATCGCCGCATCGAAGGCGCGGCTTGCGGCATAGGCCGGGTGGAGCGTGACCCGGTGGTGGCGTGCGGGATCTCGCGGGGCGGCCCTGCCGGTGAGCGGCGACTGCAGTTCCACCACATGCAGGTCCGGCCGGGCGAGAAGCTCGTCGAGCAGCCCGGCGTGCAGGCGCATGAGGTCGCGATTGGCGGAGCGGGAGAGATCGAGGAGGACCACGGTCGCCGCCTGCGGCAGGCCGAGCGCCTGCCGGGCCGCCTCGCGGTCCTGCCGCTCCGACGGGTCGATCAGCAGCATCGGCGGCACCAGGCGGGTCTTCGCCCGGTCGGCAACGGTCGGCCCGCCATCGCATTCGCCGGCATAGTCGTCCGGCTCGATGACGATGGGGAAATGCGCGGCCGCGCCGAGATAGCCGGCATGGTGCGCCGGCCACATGCCGCGCCGGATCCAGACCGCCTGCACGCCGGAATGGTCGCGAAGCGCCTTGATAACCCCGTCGAAGACGAAATTGACGTCGTAGACGAGCGTCGTCGCGTGACGGGCCTCGAGCAGCAGGCCGATCTCCGCCGCGAGCCGGTCGTTCCAGGCGGCGGGCGCCTCGCCCGTCAGGCCGTGGTGCGGAAGGAAATGTACGGGGAAACCGAGGTCGCGCACGATGGCGGCGCTGTAGCTCATGGTCAGGAAGGCCGCCGGACGGTGCTTCAGCCGCCTTGCGACGGCAAGCTGACGCGTGAGGTGGCCCTGGCCGATGCCGTTCGCCGAGACGAAAAGGACGGCGTCGGGACGATGATGGAGCGGGGCGGGGCTTGCAGGCCGTGGCGCCGGGGCCGGGGGCTCTGAAACTTGTCCGTCCGCCTGCCTCTCGATGAGGAAGACGGCATTGTTGTTGAAGCCGCGCCAGGCCGTCTCCGGCACGTTGATGGCAAGGAGCCGTTCCGCCGGGACGAGGCGTGTCGCGTCGTAGTCCCCGGGCAGCGGCAGGGCTGATCCGAGCGTGGCGCCAAGATCCTCCGGCGAGAAGATGCGCATGTGATCGAACTGGCCGAACCGCGCCGTGCGTTCCGCGCCGGATTGGCCGTCCAGCGCCTCGCGAAAGCCGCCCGGCATGAAGGGGATGCTGAAGACGTGCAGGCCGCCCGGCTTGAGCAGCCGGTGGAGGCCGGCGGTGACGGCGCGATAGTCGCAGGCGACATGTTCGAGCACATGGTTGTGCAGCACGATATCGAAGGAGGCGGGGGCGAGCGTGCCGAGGTCGCGGCACAGATCGAGGCGTGTAACGGCGAAGGGGAAGCGGGCGGGATCGATATCGGCGCAGAGATAGCCGCCGCCGAACCGGCTTCGAAACAGCGTGGCGAGGCATTCCTCGGGGGCGAGGTGCAGGATGCGGCGGTTTCCCGACAGGAGGCCGCGCAGGCGCAGCACCTCGAAGATCAGCCGGTGACGCTCCAGCGAACCGCAGCCCTCGCAGCGCACGTTCGGCCGCAGGAAGGCACTGTCCTTCTCGCCATGGGTATCGCCGAAGAGCGAACCGCCGCAGATGTTGCAGGTCGGCCGGTCCATCGTCGGCCTCACAGGTTGCCGAGCTTGGTGACGTCCCAGTCGGTCCTGACGATCCGGGCGTGGTCTTCCACATAGCGGGCGATGTCGCGCGCGCCGTTCGTCCAGGCGATCGACCGGCAGCGGCGCACGACGCTTTCCCGCTCGACCGGATCGAGAAGGCGTTCGACATGGGCGGCGGCGAAACCGTGGTCGTAGTCGCGGCGCATCAGCCAGCCGCGGCCGGTGAGTTCGGCCCAGCGGGCGCGGCTCGCCTGCAGGTCCATCTCGTCGGCCTCGTTGGGCACGAACAATGTGGGGATGGCGCCGAGCACCTGTTCGTGGAACGTGTTGTAGCCGGCCGCGGTGATCGCCGCATCGAAGGCGTTGCTGAAGCGGAAGCTCGGGAAGAGTTCGACTACCCGGTGTCGCTCGCCCATGCTTTCGAGGCCGGCGGCGTCGGGCGTGATCGGCGAGCGGATCTCGAGCGCGATCGTGTCGGGGCGGCGCAGCACCTCGGCAAGCAGCGCGCCGCGCACGTCCCGCATGTCGAAATTGGCGCCCGAGCCGAGCTGGAAGGCGACGACGGTCATGCCGTCGGGCAGGTCGAGCGCGGCGCGGGCGCTGTCGCGCGCCATGCGGTCGGCCGGATCGAGATGCAGCACGGGCGGCACGAGGAAGGTCTGGCCGCGGCAGGCCGCCGTCGGGCCATGGTCGAAGGTCTCCGCCAGTTCGCCGGGTTCGATCACCGCATCGAAGCGATTGGAAAAATCGAGGAACACCCGGTGTGATTCCCGCCAGAGCGGGCGCCGCACCCAGATCTTGAAGATATCGGGAAACTCGCCCAGCGCCCGGGTGACGCCCTCGAAGACCGCCGTCGCATCGTAGGCGAACACCGCGGGGCGCAGATGCGCGAGAAGCTCGAACAGTTCCTCGGCAAGGCAGGTGTTCCAGTCCTCCGGGTCGGCCTCGAGGATGCGGTGGTGCGGCAGGAAATGCGCCTGGTAGCCCTGCTGCACGGCCGCCTTCATGGAATAGGACATGGTGGCGAAGACCGGCGTCAAGGCCGGCGGCAGACGCTGCGCGACGGCAAGCTGCTGGGTGAGATGGCCGACGCCGATGCCATTGCTGGAGGCGAACAGCACGTTGCGCTGCGGAAGGGGCGGGAAAAGCCCGTTGCCCTGCGGCGCCTCTTTCCCCGGTGCCGCCATGACGCGGGCGAGGCGGTCGGCATAGATCGCGGCGTCATGGTTGTTCTCGACGAAGCGGCGGGCCTGCTCGCCCTGGGAGCGATAGCGCTCCGGATCGCCGACGAAGCCGTCGATCAGCCGCGCGACGTCCGCCGGCGTGCCATAGACCGCGGCCTTGCCGAACAGGATGGAAAAATGCGGGGGCAGGATGACGACGAGGCCGGTCGCCAGCGCTTCGAGGATCGTGCGTCCGAAGGCCTCCGACCAGGCCGGGTCGTGGAAATAGACGTAGAAATCGAGCGTGCCGAGAAAGGCCGGGACGCCGTCCCAGGTGAAGGGCACCAGCTCCCAGTTGGGCGGGATCGTGCCGTATTTCTCCGCAAGGAAGGCATCGGCGCCGAGCGCGCGCACGGAAAACCGCGCGCCGTCCGCGGGATAGGCCAGCAGCACCTCCTCGGCGGTCGGCCATTTCAACGGATCGGGGCGCGAATGCCGCCCGACGACGACCGGATAGGCGGGCTTTCGGGCGGGTCTCGCGGTCCAGTCGTCGAGGTCGATGAGGTTGCCCCAGTCCTCCTCCAGCATGTGCGCATAGGGCGGCAGGAGGCGCGGGAGGCTATCGCGCACCACGGCGCTGACCGGCGCCAGGAGCACATCGCTGCCGAAGGCGTCGCAGGCATGGGCGACGACGCGCGCAAGGTCGTATTGCCGGCGGCCGTTGCCGTCGAACATCGGATGGTGCAGGACGACCAGCAGCCTGTCCGTGGTGATCGACAGCGGGCGTGTCGGGCGGTTCTCGATGATCGTCGGATGATGGATCAGCACGAGGCGGGCATGCAGGCGCATGGCGGGATCGATGCGCTCGGTCAGGCCCTCGTCGATCAGCCGCCGCAGGTCGGGATGCATGGGAAAGGGCAGGCCGAGCAGCGGGCCCTTGATGGCGAGCAGCCCCGTGCGCAGGCCCGCGCGCGCGGCCGCGCGGATCTCGACAGCCAGCGCGGTCGACGTTCCTCCCTCGAAGCGCACATCCGCCACGAAGAGGACGTCGAGGGCCGCGCTCATCGGTCGGTCCGCGGCGTCATGGGAGGGGCGGCGGCGAGGAAGGCGTCGATGTTGCGGCCGTAGCTGATGACATGCACCGGCTGCCATTTCGACACGAGGAGGCGCCAGCGCCTTTCGAGATAGGAATTCCAGGAGATCTCGGCGGCGTGCAGCTTCTGCTCGAGGGCGGAAGGCATGTATTCGAAGATGGCGTTCCGGTCGCGGAACCGCATGAAATCGAGGCTGTCGGTGAGATAGACGATCTTGTGCTGCTTGCCGAAGCGGGGGGCCGTCACGTCGATGATCTCGTCGATCTGCTCGGTCTCGATGCCGATGAGCGTGACGATGACAGCGGTGAGCGCCGGTTGCGAGGCATAGACGGCGAGGCTCTGCTCCGGCGCGTCGTCCGGTGTGGCGGGCTTAGGGCCGCGCTGCGGCAACCAGCCGAAGATCCCCATTTCGCCTCCCCCTCGATCCCGCCGGGGCGGGCCTGAAAGCGCCTGCGGATCAAGGCTATTGCGGGGACCCGGCGCTGTCAACGAAGGGCGGATGGAAAAAGCGGGGAGGAGAAGGATCAGGATTTGAGGGGCCAGTCGGAGATGCCGGCCGGCCGCCATTGCGACGGTCGGCCGGACGCGAACCGCACGACGACGGATTGCACCCCGGCGGCCGCGGGCACGGCGAAGAACAGCCGGCCGAAGGCGGCGTTACCGCTTTCGCCTGTGGGGGAGCGGGCGGGTTCGAACGACCAGACGAGGCCCTCCGGCACCAGGATTTCCGCCGTCACCGCGGTGCCGTCGAGGGCGAGCAGGGCGCGCGGGCCGTCGAGCGCGATTGCCGCTTCGCTGTAGACCTGCCAGACGCCTGCCGGGCTTCCGGCCTCCGCCTGCTCCAGTTCGTCGACGATGAAGGCGGTGTCCGTGCCGTCGAGCACGGCGCCCCGCCGCCAGGCGGCCGGCCATCCTTCGTTGCCGATCGCATAGGCGGCGAAACGGCGCGCGCCGTCCCGTCCCGTACCGAGAAGGCGTGCGCGGGCGGTAACCGATTGCGGCGCGCCGTCGATCAGCAGCGTGTTGTGGGCCGCGGCCTGCGTGCGGAAATAGCCGAACCGGCGCTCCGGGTCGAAATAGCCGGGAAGGGCGTAGTCTTCCCGGCCGAGTTCGCTGGCGAACCGCCGGCCGGCCATTTCCAGGACGAAGGTGCCGAGGTCGAGATGAGCGTGGTTGACGTCGTTGCGCCCGCCTTTCAGCGCCAGCCAGGCCGAGCCGGCGCGCAGCACCGCGACGCCGGCCGGTTCGTAGGCGGCGGGCGCCTCGTCGCTCGGCCCCGGTATCGTCTCCGGCGCGCACCACAGGAGGTCGAAAGGGTGCGGGTCGCCGGGCGCGGCATGCTGCCAGGCCATGGCCGCCGGATCGCCCGCGATGCCGGCGAGCCAGCCGAGCACGGGCGCGCGGCGCGGCCGCTCGGTCGCATCGCCGAAATTGAACGCCCGACCGCTCGGGCCGGTGAGGTCGCGGTTATAGCACCAGGTGCGTGCAAGCCCGTCCGCCGCGTCGGCCCCAAGCCCGAGATCGGCGAGGATGGCGTGGGCGAGCACCGCGTAGCGGACGGCATATTCCCAGTAGTCCGGGCCTTCCGGGTAGCCGCCATCTGCGCCGAAGGCGGAAAGCCCGTGCCGCAGCAAGGGCCGGAAACAGGCGAGAACCTCCTGCGAGAGGGTTGCGTGCGTCCTCGCGATCGCGGCGGCACCGGCGATCATGCCGGCGCAGCAGACGGTGTTCCAGTTGTTGCAGGCCGTCATCCACGGCGCGCCGGCCGCCGCCGCGGCAAGGCCGGCGGCCAGCCCCTTGCCGACGATCGCCGCGGCGATGGTGTCGTGTTCGGCGCGGGTGAGCAGTGGCCGGGTCCAGCAAAGGCCGAGCGCCATGCCGGCCGTCATCTCGGCGGTGTCGAGGAAGTGCGCAGGGTTCCAGTCGCGAAAGGCGGCGGCGTTCAGCAGTTCGCGGATCGCCCGCCGGCGCGAGGCGCTGCCGCCGACCAGGCAATCGGCGACAGCCAGCGTTGCGACGCGGTCGAAGAGCTTGCGGCTTGTCGGGAGGATGACCGCGCGCCCGGCCTCCCGCTCCAGTTCAAGCAGGGGGGATGCGTGGATGTCGCCGGCGACCCGCAGGACCGCCTCGGCATAGCGCCGTCCGGCAGCGGTGGACCGTGCCGAGGACCGGATCTGTTCCGCGTCCAGGCAGAGGATCAATAATTGCGGGCCCCGCGCGTGGCGTTCGATGTGTCGATGTGCGCCTTCTTGGCGACCTTGCAGGGCGCCTGCTTGCCCTTGACCGTACAGACCGTGGGCTTGCCCGCGCTGGTCTCGCAGCCACTCAGGAGGACGGATGCCGACAGGAGCGCCGCCAGCGATGTCCACCTTGCTATTACGAATCTGGTCATGACCGTGTCCACCCGGAATTAGCAAGTCTGCATGGAAAGCGACAAGCCGGACAAAGTCAATATCCGCTTTGACTAAAACAGGGTGTTTCGCCCGCCGGCCCGGGTGGCGTGGGCACCGCCGTCAGGTGCGCCGGCCGGCGGCGGCCGAACGCAGATTGTCGAGCAGGACGGCGAGAAGCAGGATGAGGCCGCGCACGACATATTGGTAGAAGGCTTGGATGTTGAGGAGGTTCATGACGTTCTCGGCGATGCCCATGATCAGCACGCCGACGACGACGCCCGTCATAGCTGCCCGTCCGCCGGCCAGCGATACGCCGCCGAGAACGCAGGCCGAGATGACCGAGAGTTCGAGGCCCGTCGCGGCATTCGGCTGGCCCGAGGTGATGCGCGAGGCGAGCAGCACGCCGGCGACAGCGCAGACGAGGCCCTGCAACGCGAAGATCCAGATGCGCATGTTGGAGACGTTGACGCCGGCAAGGCGCGAGGCCTCGGGATTGCCGCCGATCGCCAGCGTGTTCTTACCGAAGACCGTGCGGTTCAGCACGAAGCCGAAGAGGATGAAGAAGGCGGCCATGACCCAGATCGGCGTCGGGATGCCGAGGAATTTCGACAGGGCGAGCTGGTAGAAGCCGGGGTCGTTGATGCCGACGGCGCGGCCGTCCGAGGCGATCAGCGCGAGGCCGCGCACGATCTGCATGGTAGCGAGCGTGGTGATCAGCGCGTTGATGCGGAAGCGGGCGATCACCACGCCGTTGACGAGGCCGACGGCGCCGCCGCAGACAAGCGCCGCGAGGAGGCCGACGAGGATGGAGCCCGAGGCGTTCGACGCCATGACGGCGACCATGCCGGAAAAGGCGACGGTGGAGCCGACCGACAGGTCGAAGTCGCGCGAGGCGAGGCAGAACATCATCGTGCAGGCGACGATGCCGATGGTGACGACGGATTGCAGGAGGCCGAGCATGTTGCGCTCGGTCAGGAAGTTGGGCACCGTCAGCGCCACGATGGCGAAGGCGACGGCGAAGATGACGACCAGACCCTGTTCGCCGAGGAGGAGTTTTTTCAAGGACGTCATCGTGACTGGACCTGCTGGTTGGGAACGTCGGGAAGGGCGGCGGCGAGGATGCGGCGCTCGTCGAAGTCGGCCCGCTCGATGTTTGCGGCGACACGGCCCTCGCACATGACCATGATGCGGTCGGTGATGCCCATTACCTCGGGCAGTTCGCTGGAGATGACGACGATCGCCATGCCCTGGCCGGCGAGTTCATAGAGGATCTCGTAGATTTCCGACTTGGCGCCGACATCGATGCCGCGCGTCGGCTCGTCGATGATGAGGACTTTCACGCCCTGCTCGGACAGCCAGCGGCCGAGAATGACCTTCTGCTGGTTGCCGCCCGACAGGTTGACGATCTCCTGCTTGCGTGAGGGCGTGCGCACGCGCAGTTTTGCAATGAAGCGGTCGGCAAGCTCGGCCTCCTTCTTCGGCCGGAGAAGGCCGAAGGGGGAGAAGTGGCGGCGCGAGGAGATGGTCATGTTCTCCTCGATGTTGCGGCCCTGCACGATGCCGTCGAACTTGCGGTCTTCCGGGCAGAGCACGATGCCGGCGCGGATCGATTGCGGCGGGCTGTCGGGTGTGACGAGGCTGCCGTCGATGCTGACCGTGCCCTGCGAGCGGCTGTCGGCGCCGTAGACGAGGCGGGCCATCTCGCTGCGGCCGGCGCCGATGAGGCCGAAGAAGCCGAGGATCTCGCCCCGGCGCACGGAAAAATCGGTCGGCGTGCGCAGCTTGCGGCCGGCAAGGTTCTTCACCTCCAGCCGCACCGCGCCGCGCTCGCGCGGGCGAAAGCCCCAGATGTTGGAAATCTCGCGGCCGACCATCTCGGAAATGATCCGGTCGCGCGTCACCTCGGATATATCCGGATGATGGGCCGCCAGCTTTCCGTCGCGCAGGACGGTGAGGCTGTCGCAGAGGCGGAAGATTTCGTCGAGGCGGTGCGAGACGTAGAGGATGACCTTGCCCTGCGTGCGCAGGCGGTCGATCAGGGAAAAGAGGATCTCGCTTTCGCGCGAGGAGAGCGAGGAGGTCGGCTCGTCGAGCGCGATGACGCGCGCATCGGCCATCACGGCCTTGGCGATCTCGACCATCTGCCGCTCGCCGATGGAAAGGGCGGCGACCTTGGCGGCGGGATCGATATCGATGCCGATATCCTTCAGCTTCTCCTTGACGATACCGACGAGGCGCGTGCGGTCGATGACGCCGGCCTTGCCGGGAAAGCGGCCGAGCCAGAGGTTTTCGGCGACCGTCAACTCGGGCACGAGCTGGAGTTCCTGGTGGATGACGATGACGCCCGCCTCGAAGGCGTCGCGCACCGAGCGATAGTGCTGCGCCTTGCCGTCGATCAGGATCTCGCCGGTGTCGGCGGCCTGGTCGCCCGAGAGCACGCGGATAAGGGTCGACTTGCCTGCGCCGTTCTCGCCCATCAGGCCGTGCACCGCGCCCTTCTTCACCGAGAAGGAAACGTCGGCGAGCGCCTGCACGCCAGGATATCCCTTGGATATCGCCTTGAATTGAAGGAAATCCTGCATCTCTTCATCCCGAAAAGAGGCCCGGCGGCGTTTCGCCGCCGGGCTGACGTCACCCTGGGAGGATGATCACTCGATGCCGAGGTCCTTGCGGACGGTCTCGTAATTGTCGCGCAGGGCGACCTGGCCGGCCGTCAGGATCAGCTTTTCCGGTTCCTTGCCGTTGGCGACCCACTCGAACATGTTGAGCGCGGTCTCGTAGCCGTGGCGCTTCGGCGAGATGATCACGGTGCCGAAGAAGCCGGTGGCTGCGGGCTTCTTGAACTCGTTGATCGCCGAATCCGCGCCGCCGATGCCCACGCCGATCATGCTGTCGGCGGCAATGCCGACGCTTTCGGTGGCGCGCACCGCGCCGAGCACGGCCTCGTCATTGAGGCCGACGGCGATCCAGTGCTTGATGCCGGCATTCTTGTTGAGCACGACGGTGGAAGCGTTGAGGGCTGCTTCCGTGTCGGTCTTGGCCTGCGGCGCGTCGAAGATGTTGGCTTCCGGGAAGCCGGCGGCCTTCAGCACCGAGAGCGCGCCTTCGACGCGGTCGACGGCGGTCGGCAACTGGTCGTAGGAGACGCGGATCGCGCCGACGTCCTTCATGTCCCAACCGCGCTTCTTGATCTCCGCGACGATGGTCTCGCCCACGGCTTCGCCGATCTTGGTGGCGGAAATGCCCATATGCGGCACGTCCTCGATCGGGCTGCCGTCGGCATTGACCAGGCGGTCGTCAACCGTCATCACCTTGAGGTCGTTGGCGGCCGCCTTGGCGACGATGCCAGGGCCAAGCTTTACGTCCGGCGTGCAGATGATGAAGCCCTGGGCGCCCTGCGCGCCGAGATTGTCGATGGCCGACTGAACCTTCTCGCCATCCTCGGCGCCGATCTTGACGAGGGTGAAGCCCTTCTCCTTGGCGGCGACTTCCGCGAACTTCCATTCGTCCTGGAACCACGGCTCTTCCGCCTGCTTCACGACGAAGCCGATCTTCACGTCGGCGGCAAAGGTGGAGGTTGCGGCGAATACGGCGACGGTGCCGGCCAGGATGGCTGTTTTGATGAAGCCCATTGTGTCTCTCTCCCAAATTAACTGCGCCTGCAGTGGCTTTGGTGTAGTGTCTTTCATCATATTCGTCAATTGCCTTTGTATGATGAATGAAATATCAGTGTATGACAGTAGCACCGCAACGATGCAAACCGGCCGTCGCCATCGGGCGTGAAACGGGATATGCATCGCGGACGAACGGGGTGGAGAATGAGCGTGCAGGAACAGGACGTGCCCGAGGGCGAAGGCGGCGTGCGGCGGCCCCGCGTGCAGAAGAACGTCACGCGGGCGATCGCCTCGGATATCTGCGCCGACGTCTTCCCGATCGGTGGTTTCCTGCCGACGGAGAACGAGCTGTGCCAGCGCTACGGCGTCAGCCGCACCGTCATCCGCGAATCGCTGAAGATCCTCGAATCCAAGGGGCTGGTGCGCGGGCGCTCACGCGTCGGCACCGTCGTCTGCCCCAAGGAGGAGTGGAACATCCTCGACCAGCAGGTGCTGGAATGGATCGGCCCGCGCATCTTCGAACTCGACCTCCTCGCCTGCGTGCTCGATGCGCGTCGCGCCATCGAACCCTTCGCCGCTGAATTCGCCGCCGAGCGCGCGACCGTGCAGGACGTCGCCGAGATCGAGCGGGCCTGGGAGCGCATGCGGGATGCGGAAGGCGATCTCGAAGCCTTCAACAAGGCTGACGTCGCCTTCCATGCCGCGCTGCTGAAGGCCAGCCACAACCAGGTCTTCATGCAGCTTGCCAGCATCATCCGGGCGGCGCTCGAATTCTCGCTGCATGCCTCGAACGAGGCGGCGGCGGTCCGCGACGAGGCGGTGGAGATCCACAAGAGCCTCGTCGAGGCGCTGCGCCTGCGCGACAAGGCGGCGGCGCGCGAATGCTCGCACCGCATGCTCGATATTGCCGCGCGCGATCTCGCGATCGCCGTCAAGAATCATCCGGCGCCCACCGGCGCCTGACCTCTCCTTTTCTGTTTCCAGACGAGTGTCCCCATGAAGATCACCAAGCTTACGACCTATATCGTCCCGCCGCGCTGGCTGTTCCTGAAGGTGGAGACGGACGAGGGCATCGTCGGCTGGGGCGAGCCGGTGGTTGAGGGCCGCGCGCTGACGGTGGAGGCGGCGGTGCACGAGCTTTCCGATTATCTCGTCGGCAAGGATCCGCTGCTCATCGAGGACCATTGGCAGGTCATGTACCGCGGTGGCTTCTATCGCGGCGGCGCGGTGCACATGTCGGCGCTTGCCGGCATCGACCAGGCGCTCTGGGACATCAAGGGCAAGGCTTATGGCCAGCCGGTCCATGCCCTCCTCGGCGGGCAGGTGCGCGACAGGATCAAGGTCTATTCCTGGATCGGCGGCGACCGGCCGTCCGACGTCGCCGACAATGCCCGCGAGGTCGTCGCCCGCGGCTTCAAGGCGATCAAGCTCAACGGCTGCGAGGAGATGCAGATCGTCGACAGCTGGGAGAAGGTGGAGAAGGCGGTGGAGACCATCGCCATCATCCGCGAGGCGATCGGCCCGCATGTCGGCATCGGCGTCGACTTCCACGGCCGCGTGCACCGGCCGATGGCCAAGGTGCTCGCCAAGGAACTCCAGCCCTACAACCTGATGTTCATCGAGGAGCCGGTGCTGTCGGAGAACCGCGAGGCGCTGAAGGAGATCGCCAACCATTGCTCGACGCCGATCGCGCTCGGCGAACGGCTCTATTCGCGCTGGGACTTCAAGTCGGTGCTGGCGGACGGCTATGTCGATATCCTCCAGCCGGACCTTTCCCATGCCGGCGGCATCACGGAATGCCGCAAGATCGCGGCCATGGCGGAGGCCTATGACGTGGCGCTGGCGCCGCATTGCCCGCTGGGACCGATCGCGCTTGCCGCCTGCCTGCAGGTCGACGCCGTCTCCTACAATGCCTTCATCCAGGAACAGAGCCTCGGCATCCACTACAATACGGGCAACGACATTCTCGACTACATCTCCAACAAGGAGGTGTTCCACTATGCGGACGGCTTCGTGGCGATCCCGCAGGGGCCGGGCCTCGGCGTCGAGGTGGACGAGGCCTATGTCATCGAGCGGGCGAAGGAGGGCCATCGCTGGCGCAATCCCGTCTGGCGCCATGAAGACGGCAGCGTGGCCGAGTGGTGAGGGACGCGGGAATGGCCGGACGCCTCGAAGGAAAGCGGATCATCATCACCGGCGCCGCGCAGGGCATCGGCCTTGCTATGGCCGAATGCTTCCTGGCCGAAGGGGCGAGCCTCTTCCTCGTCGACCGCGACCGCGACCTCCTGGCGGCGGAAGCCGGGCGGCTTCGTGCCGGCGGCGGCACGGTCGGCCATGCGGCGGCCGACATCACCGATGCCGACGCCATCGCGCGGACGGTGGCCGCGGCGGCGGACGCCATCGGCCGGCCGAACGCGCTCGTCAACAATGCCGGCGTCAATGTCTTCTTCGAGCCGCTGGCGCTTTCGGACGCCGACTGGCAGCGCTGCCTCGACATCAACCTCAAGGGCGCCTGGAACTGCAGCAGGGCCGTGCTGCCGGGCATGATCGAGGAGGGCGGCGGCGTCATCCTCAATATTGCCTCGACCCATGCCTTCACCATCGTGCCGCACAGCTTTCCCTATCCCGTCGCCAAGCACGCGCTTATCGGCATGACCAAGGCCCTCGGCCTCGAATATGCCGGGCGGGGCGTGCGCGTGAATGCGCTGGCACCCGGCTATGTGCGCACGCAGAAGGTCGTGGATTACTGGAACGGCTTCCCCGATCCGGCCGCCGCCGAGGCGGAGACGATGAAGCTGCATCCCGGCGGGCGCATCGCTTCGCCGGAGGAGATCGCCAGGGCCGCGCTCTTCATGGTATCGGACGAGTGCCCCTTCATGAACGCCACCTGCCTGACGGTGGACGGCGGGATGAGCGTGCTGCATCACCCCTGAGGGGCGGATTTCCGGCGGCTGAAAAAAAGAGGCCCCGCACGAAGCGGGGCAGCGAGCGCCACGGTTGGCTCCCAATGACGCGGGGAAGCTCGCGGGTTGCGCGAGTGATACCCCAGTAGGGTTTTGCCGGAATGGATGGAAGGTCTGATTCGGCGATTCCGGTACGCTCGTGCAAATAAACTGCCGCTGCGGCCCTCACGGGGCCTCTTTCAGGATGGCGGCGAAGCGCGGTTCGAAGGCGCGGCGGATCGGCTCGGCGGCCGCTCCCAGTGCGACGGCCCAGGGACCGATCATGCCGAGTTGCAGGCGCGGCAGCGTGCGGCCGGGCCGGTCGGCATTGGATGGGATGAGCGGGAACATGGCGTCGAACAGCCGCTTTGCCAATGGTTCCGGTGCACTGCCGGAAAGGATGACGGTCTGCGGGTCGAAGATGGTCTCGACCATGTGCACGGCCTGCCGCATGTCGGCCGCCGCGCCCGCCAGCCAGTCGAGGATGCGCGGGTCGTCGGCGAGCGTCAGCCGCTCGACCTCGGCATAGGCCTCCGTGGTCGCCGAATCGAGGCCGAGATGCTGGAACAGCGAGGCGAGCGACGAGCGGTGCTCGAGCGGCGACTGGCTGGTGCCGCGCGCAAACAGCACCATGCCGATCTCGCCCGCATTGCGGTTGCTGCCCGTATAGAGTTCGCCGCCGAGGATGAGCCCGGCGCCGATGCCGTAGCCGAAATAGATGCAGACGGCGTGGTCGAGGCCGTCCGCCGCGCCGTTCATCCGCTCGGCGGTCGCGCAGGCGGTGGCGTCGTTCTGCAGGCTGATGGCCAGCCCCGTGCCGGCGGCGAGCGTCTCGACGAGCGGGAAGGCCTGCCACTCGGCCATCATCCAGGTCTCGTCGTCGGAGGGCGCGAGGCCGAAAGGCCCCGGCATGGCAAGGCCGAGCCCGGCCAGTCTGTGCGCCGAGCCGGGGAAGCGCCGGGCAAGGTCGGCGCGCATGGCCACGACGAGACGGAGGATCAGTTCGCAGCCCGCCACAGGCCCGCCCGGCGGAAGGTTGGCGACGGCCCGGGCGACCTCCCGTCCCATCAGGTCGACAGCGACGACGCGTGTCAGGTGCCGGTCGATCTGCACGCCGAGCGCGAAGGCGCCCTCCGGCACGAGCCGGTAGGGGGTGGAGGGCTGGCCGCGCCCGCCGCGCACCACCTCCTCCGAGGCGACGAGACCGTCCGCCTCCAGGCCTTCGACGAGGTTGGAAATGGTCTGCTTGGTCAGCCGCGTGGCGCGGGCGAGGTCGGCGCGCGACAGCGGCCCGTTCAGCCGGATGGCCTCGATGATGACGCGCCGGTTGTGCGCGCTGGTGCCTTCCTGGTTGGTCCCGCTCTTGGCGCGGATCGCCCGCAATTCGTTCATCGCTACCCCTCTTGACACCATTTGAATAATACAGAACATTTAAGTCAAGAGATTTGACTTAATAAGGAGCCGAAGAGTTCCGGGGAAAGGCGGCGGGGATTTCCCGCCATGATCCGACAACGAGCAACGACAAGGGCGCCACGACGCCTTCGGATGAACGAACCAAACAGGAGGAAGCAATCATGTTGAAATCGATGAAGAAGATCCTGCTCGGCGCGGCGCTGGTTTCCGGCGTTTCCGCCCCGCATGCCTTTGCGGAGACGACGCTCAACGCGCTTTTCATGGCGCAGGCCGCCTATAGCGAGGCGGACGTGCGCGCCATGACGGACGCCTTCACCAAGGCGAACCCTGACATCAAGGTGAACCTGGAATTCGTTCCCTATGAGGGTCTGCACGACAAGACCGTGCTCGCGCAGGGTTCCGGCAGCGGCTACGACGTCGTGCTCTTCGACGTGATCTGGCCGGCCGAATATGCGGCGAACAACGTTTTGGTCGACGTTTCGTCCCGCATCACCGACGAGATGAAGAAGGGCGTGCTGCCGGGCGCCTGGACGACCGTCGACTATGACGGCAAGTCCTACGGCATGCCGTGGATTCTCGACACCAAATACCTGTTCTACAACAAGGAAATCCTTGAGAAGGCCGGTATTCAGGCGCCGCCGAAGACCTGGGCCGAGCTGAGCGAGCAGGCCAGGATCATCAAGGACAAGGGCCTGCTGGCCACCCCGATCGCCTGGAGCTGGTCGCAGGCCGAGGCTGCGATCTGCGACTACACCACGCTCGTCAGCGCCTATGGCGGCGAATTCCTGAAGGACGGCAAGCCGGCCTTCATGGAGGGCGGCGGCCTCGACGCGCTGACATACATGGTCGACAGCTACAAGTCCGGCCTCACCAACCCGAACTCCAAGGAGTTCCTTGAAGAGGACGTGCGCAACGTCTTCCAGAACGGCGAGGCGGCTTTCGCTCTCAACTGGACCTACATGTACAACATGGCCAATGGCGGCGCGGACAGCAAGGTCGCCGGCAAGGTCGGTGTCGTGCCGGCGCCGGGTGTCGAAGGCAAGAGCGAGGTCTCGGCCGTCAACGGCTCGATGGGCCTCGGCATCACCACGACCAGCAAGAGCCCCGACGAGGCGTGGAAGTACATCGTGCACATGACCTCGCAGGAGACGCAGAACGCCTATGCCAAGCTCAGCCTGCCGATCTGGGCCTCGTCCTACGAGGATGCCACCGTCACCGCCGGCCAGGAAGAGCTGATCGCTGCCGCCAAGCTCGGCCTTGCCGCCATGTATCCGCGGCCGACCACGCCGAAATACCAGGAGCTCTCCACGGCCCTCCAGCAGGCCATCCAGGAAGCCCTGCTCGACCAGGCGTCGCCCGAAGACGCGCTGAAATCGGCGGCTGACAACAGCGGCCTCTGACATCCGGTCTTGCGGGCGGCCTCGGCCGCCCGCACACTCGCCTTTCCCGAAATCGACGAAGAGGACGCTATGTCCAGCACCTGGATGACGACCCGGGCATGGCTTCTGATGCTGCCGCTGCTGGCGGTCATGCTCGCCGTGATCGGCTGGCCGATGGTCGATACAGTGCGGCTCTCCTTCACTGATGCCAGGCTGATCGGCACCGGCGGCGCTTTCGTCGGCTTCGACAACTACCTGAAAATGCTGTCGAACAACAATTTCCAGCGGGCGCTTTACGCCACGACATGGTTCGCCGTGGTCTCCGTGACGGCGGAGATGGTGCTCGGCGTTCTGGCCGCCCTGCTTTTGAACCAGCGTTTCTACGGCCGCACCGTGCTGCGCGCGCTGCTGATCCTGCCCTGGGCGCTGCCGACGGTCGTCAACGCCACGCTCTGGCGGCTCATCTACAATCCGGAATATGGCGCGCTGAACGCGGCGTTGACGCAACTCGGCCTTCTCGACGGCTACCGCTCCTGGCTCGGCGAGCCCGGCACCGCCATGACGGCGCTGATCGTCGCCGACTGCTGGAAGAACTTTCCGCTCGTCGCCCTCATCGCGCTCGCCGCCCTCCAGGCCGTGCCGCGCGACATCACCTCGGCCTCGCTGGTCGACGGTGCCGGCCCCTTCGCGCGCTTCCGCTTCGTCATCCTGCCCTATCTCGCCGGCCCCCTGATGGTGGCGCTGGTGTTGCGCACCATCGAGGCCTTCAAGGTGTTCGACATCATCTGGGTGATGACGCGCGGCGGTCCGGCCAATTCGACGCGCACCCTGTCGATCCTCGTCTACCAGGAGGCCTTCTCCTTCCAGCGCGCCGGCTCCGGCGCCTCGCTCGCCCTCGTCGTCACCCTCATCGTGACGGTGCTGGCGATCGGCTACGGTATGCTCGTGCGCCGCACGGCGGGGAGTGCCGCCTGATGGAACGCCGCAGCCTTCTCGTCTCGATCCTCATTCATGCCGCCGCGCTGCTGTTTGCCGCCGTCATCATCGCACCGATCTTCTGGCTTTTCGTGATGAGCATCTCGCCGGCCGCCGACCTCGTGGCGCGTCCGCTGCGCTGGTGGCCGGGCACGATGGATTTCTCGCGCTACGCCACGCTGCTGTCGACCATCCCGAACAGCGCGGGCGCCAATTTCGTCGCCTCGCTCGTCAACAGCATTCTCGTGGCCGGCATGGCGACGCTCGCCGCCGTCGCGCTTGCCGTGCCGGCCGGCTGGGCGGTCTCGCGCACGCCCTCGGTCGGCTGGTCGCTCTCGCTGGTCATCGCCACCTACATGCTGCCGCCGGTCGCGCTCGCCGTGCCGCTCTACATGGCGCTCGCCACCTTCGGGTTGCTCAATTCGGTCTTCGGCCTTGCGCTGGTCTACCTCACCATCCTCGCGCCCTTCACCACCTGGCTGATGAAGTCCGGCTTCGACGGCATTCCGCGCGAGATCGAGCAGGCGGCGATGATGGACGGGGCGAGCCTCCTTGCCACGCTGCGCATCGTCACCCTGCCGCTCGCCCTGCCGATCGTCGCCACCGCGGCGCTCTTCGCCTTCCTGCTCGGCTGGGACGAGTTCTTCTATGCGCTGCTGTTTACCTCGGACCAGCGCGCCCGCACGCTGACGGTCGCAATCGCCGACCTGGCGGGCGGCCGGGTTTCCGATTACGGGCTGATCGCTACGGCCGGCGTGCTTGCCGCGCTGCCGCCGGTCCTGGTCGGCCTCATCATGCAACGGGCCCTGATCTCGGGCCTCACCAGCGGCGGTGTGAAAGGATGACGACGATGACGAATGAAACCCGGCCGGAAGGCCTTGCGGCGATCGATCGGGAAATGGCGCGACAGCATGCCGATGCGCTCGCCTCCTTCCGCAACAACCAGGCGATGGCCGAAAGGGCAGCCGCCAGCCTGAAGCGCACCGGCCGGCTGCTGCTGCTCGGCATGGGCGGCTCGCACGCCGTGGGTCGCGCCGTCGAGCCGCTCTACCGCCGCCACGGCATCGAGGCGATCGCCCTGCCGCTCTCCGAACAGCTCGGCGCCCCGCTTGCCCTCGACGGGCGCACGGTGTTCGTCACCTCGCAGTCCGGCGAGAGCGCCGAGGTGCTGCGCTGGTTCGAGGAGACCGGCGGCAATGACGAGACCTTCGGCTTCTCGCTCGAGGGCGGCTCCTTCCTCGCCCGCACCGCGCCCTCTCTCGTCGGCCACGGCGGCACGGAGCGCGCCTTCGCCGCGACCCGCAGCCTGACGGTGAGCTTCTCGCTGCATCTGGCGATCCTCGCCGCCCTCGGCGAGGACGTCGCGCAGGCGGTCGAAGCGCTCGAGAACCCGCGGGAGCCCGCCATCGACGCGGCGCTGGCCGCGCTTTCCGGCGTGCGCGCGGTCGTGACGTCCGGGCGGCGGCTGCAGGGGCTTGCCGAGGCCATCGCGCTCGGCTTCACGGAACTGTCGCGCCTGCCGTGCTTCTCGCTGGAGGGCGGCCAGCTTCGCCACGGGCCGATGGAGATGCTGTCCCCCGAGGTCGGCATCGTCCTCTTCCGCAGCGACGACGCGACGACGGACCTCGTGACAGCGATGGCGACCTCCGTGGTCGAGGCCGGCGCGAAGCTCGTCGTCTTCGACGCGTCCGGCCGTCCGCCGGTCGAGGGCGCGGTGACCATTGCCTTCCCGCCGCTGACCGGGCTTGCCGCCGTCTTCGCCATGCTGCCGACGGCGCAACGGCTGATGATCGCGTTTGCCGCGGAACGCGTAGCCGATGCCGGAACGCCGGTGCGCTCGACCAAGATTACCCGGAGTGAATGAGTGAAGCCGCTAGCCGTCGTCGGAAACGTCAATGTCGACCTGATCATGGGCCCTACCGCACCCTGGCCGCAGCCGGGCACGGAAAACATCGTCGATCATGACGAGCTGCGCGTCGGCGGCTCGGCGGGTAATGCCGCGCTCGCCTGGATGGCGCTCGGCACGCCCTTCGAGATCGCCGCCAGCATCGGCCACGACCAGTTCGGCGTCTGGCTGGCAGAGGGGTTCGGTGCGCAGGCGAGGAACTGGCCGGTGCATGGCGACAGCACGACGCTCTCCGTCGGCATCACCCATCCGGACGGCGAGCGCACCTTCTTCACGACGCGCGGGCACCTGCCGCTGTTCAGCCTGGAGGATGTGTTCGCCGTGCTCGACGGGCCGCGGCTTGCCGGCGGCATCGTGCTGCTCTGCGGCTCCTTCCTGACGAAGAAGCTGGTGGAGGACTACGACCGGTTCTTCGACTGGGCGGATCGCCACGAGATAGCCGTCGCCCTCGACACCGGCTGGCCGCTGGCCGGCTGGACGGAGGCGAACCGGCGGGCGGCGAAAGGCTGGCTGTCGCGATGCCGGATCGCGCTGTTCAACGAGGTGGAGACGACCAGCCTTGCCGGCGTCGCCGATCCCGCCGAGGCGGGGCGCATCCTGCGGCGGGGCATGCCGGAGGGGAGCATCGCCGTCGTGAAATGCGGACCCAAGGGTGCAATCGCGGTGGATGCCGACGGCACGGTCGTCCATGTCGCTGCGCCTGCCGTGGCGGTCGTCGACACGATCGGCGCAGGCGACGTCTTCAACGCCGCCTTCCTTGCCGCCCATGCGGCCGGCGAGGGGCTCCAGGCGAGCCTTGCCGCCGGCACGGCAGTGGCCTCGCGCGCCATCTCCACCCATCCCAGACGCTATGCGCCGTGCGCGCTGGAGACCACGGCATGAGCACGCTGGCCATCGACGCCATCCGCAAGAGCTATGGCGCCGTCGAGACGCTGAAGGGCATCGACATCGCGCTTGAAAGCGGCGAATTCCTCGTGCTGCTCGGCGCCTCCGGCTGCGGCAAGTCCACGCTGCTCAACATCATCGCCGGCCTTGCCGAGCCGTCGAGCGGCGATATCCGCATCGACGATCGCTCCATTGTCGGCGTGCATCCGAAGGACAGGGATATCGCCATGGTGTTCCAGTCCTACGCGCTCTATCCCAATCTCACCGTACACCGGAACATCGGATTCGGCCTTGAAATGCGCAAGGTCGACAAGGCCGAGCGTGACCGGGCCGTGCGCGAGACGGCGAAGCTGTTGCAGATCGAAAGCCTCCTGGAGCGCAAGCCGGGCCAGCTTTCCGGCGGCCAGCGCCAGCGCGTCGCGATCGGCCGCGCGCTGGTGCGCAACCCGAAGATCTTTCTGTTCGACGAGCCGTTGTCCAACCTCGATGCGAAGCTGCGCATGGAGATGCGCACCGAACTGAAGCGCCTGCACCAGATGACGCGGACGACCGTCGTCTATGTCACGCACGACCAGATCGAGGCGATGACGCTCGCCACCCGCATCGCCGTCATGCGCGGCGGGCGGATCGAACAGCTCGATACGCCGGAGGCGATCTACAACCGGCCGGCGACGCTCTATGTCGCGACCTTCGTCGGCGCGCCGCCGATGAACCTTCTGGCGGCGACGGCCGGCGCGGGCGGCGCGCGCGTTGACGGCACGGATATCGTCGTGCCCGTGCCGGGCCTCGATGGTCTGGAGGCAGGGCGACGGCTCGTCCTCGGCATCCGGCCGGAGGCGGTGGAACGGTCGGGCGAGGGCGTTGGGCTTTCGGCGCGCTGCGAGGTCGCGGAACTGACCGGGCCGGAACTGGTCGTCACGGCGGCGATGGGCAGCCAGCGCCTCGTCGCGGCCCTGCCGGCGACCGCCCGCATCGCGGCCGGCGAGGAGATCACGCTCACCGTCGCGCCCGCCGCCGTCCACGTCTTCGACGCGCAGACGGAGCAGCGCCTGAACTGACGGGCCTACGCGGCCGTTACGCCCGCCGGTGCTTCGGCGTCACGCCATAGGCCTTCTTGAAGGCCGTGGTGAAGCTCGACGGGTTGCGATAGCCGGCGAGATAGGCGGCCTGCGCGATCGGGATTCCGTCGCGCTCCAGCGCGGCGCGCGCCGTCTCCAGCCGTTCCTGGCGGATGAAATCCGACACGGTCGTGCCGAAATGTTCCTTGAAATGGCGCTGGATGGAGGAGGTGCTGATGCCGACCTCGCGTGCGATGCGGTCGAGCGTCAGGTCCTCGCAGACATGAGCGAGGATATAGTCGCGCACCTTCTCGCTCTGCCGCCGGCTCAGCGCCGTCGGCTGGTGCGGCGCGGCCGCGTCCGCCTCGACCAGGACCGAGCAGGCCTGGCACATGATGTCGAAGGCGTGCGAATTGCGGTAGAGCGTCAGCAGTTCCCCCGCCATCGTGCCCGGCGGCTTGAGGATGTGCTCGGCGATCTGGATGAGGTGGCGGTTCGGCGCGAAGCTGAATTCGGCGAGATGCCGGCCGAAGAAGGCGCGCAGCTTCGGCATGCTCGTCGGCTGCGAGCGTATCAGCCGGTCGATCCAGGGCAGCGGCGCGGAGATCATCACCTTGCGCAGCGGCGTCGTGCTCTCGTTGACGAATTGCAGCTTGCAGTCCCGCCCGACATTCAGCATGAAGACGGTCGGCTCCGGGCTTTCCGCCGCGCCGGCGTCGATGCGGAAATGCTCTCCGTCCATCACGAAATGCTGCTGGCCCTGCAACAGGACCATGATGAGGAATTTCGGCCAGACATCGTAGAGATTGTCGTCCGGCGTGCAGCTCGGCGGGCCGTCCATGGCGCCCACGAACAGGTGCTGGGGAACTTCCGGTTTGATCCTGATGTTCAAGACGCCGCCCTCTTGCATCGCCTTTTGCGCGCGAACTGACCCCGGCTGCCGCTTCCGCGAAGTTTTCTGCGGTCTTTGCGAAAGTCTTTGCGGTCGACAGCCGATCCAAGCTACTGGCATAGTTGACTAGGTTAATCAAGTTTAATCGCCGGCCGTCGCGCCGGCCTTGTCGTATGTGGGTTCAGGAAATGTGGGGCATTCTTTCACCGTCGATCGGACAACGTCGTATCATGCTGCTTGCCGCCGCCAGCGCCCTTGCGCTGAACGCAGCCGTCGCGCAGGAACAGGGAACAGGCCAGGGCGGCACGGCGCTGGAAGCCATCGTCGTGGAGGGTGGCGCCGGCGAGCGGGGCGACGGGCCGGTTGACGGCTACGTCGCGAAGAAGAGCCTTGCCGGCACCAAGACGGATACGCCCATTTCCAAAACGCCGCAGACCGTCAGCGTCGTGTCCGGGCAGCAGATGGAGGACCAGAGCGTCCAGTCTGTTGCCGAGGCGCTGCGCTATACGCCGGGCGTCTTGACCGAATACCGCGGCGCCTCCAACCTGCGCGACGAGCTTTTCGTGCGCGGCTTCTACTATGTGCCGAAATATCTCGACGGCCTGTTCCTCGGCGGCGACCTCTCCTATGCGAAGATCGATCCCTATCTCCTGGAGCGCGTGGAGCTGATCTCGGGTCCGGCCTCCGTTCTCTACGGCCAGGCCAATCCGGGCGGCATCGTCAACATGGTCAGCAAGAAGCCGACCGACGCGCCGCTGCGCGCGGTGGAGCTTTCGGTCGGCACGGACAAGTATCTTTCCGCCGGCTTCGACATTTCCGACACGTTCGACGATGCCTTCGGCTACCGCATCGCGGCCAGGGGTTTCGGGCGGGACCTTCAGGAGGATCATGCGAAGAACCGTTCCTTCGCCATCGCCCCGTCCTTCACCTGGTCGCCGGACGAGGGCACGTCGCTGACCATCCTCGGTGGCTACCAGAACGAACCGGATGCCGGCTACCGCAACTTCCTCGACGCGGCCGGCACCGTCACGCCGATCCCCGGCTACGGCTTCGTGCCGCGCGATTTCTTCGTGTCCGATCCGGATTTCGAACGCTCGGAGCGCAAGCAGGCCTGGATCGGCTACGAGTTCAAGCACGAGTTCAACGACAACCTGACCTTCCGCCAGAATGCGCGCTACCACCATGTCGACTGGCTGCACCATACGCTGGTCTATGGCAGCGCCAGCCCCGATCCGGTGACCGGCAACAACACGATCGTCAGCCGTTCGGCGAGCGGCGGCACGGACACCTGGAACCAGTTCACCATCGACAACCAGGTCGAGGCGACCTTCTCGACGGGCGCGGCCGAGCACACGCTGCTCGGCGGCGTGGACTACCGGTATCGCACGCGTGACTACGTATGGGGCCGCGCCTCCGGGCCGAGCATCGACCTTGCCGATCCGCGCTACGGCGATTTCGACTTCTCCTCGCTGACGCTTGCGACCTCCGAGTCGCAGGACCTGACGGCGCGTCAGGTGGGCGCCTACCTGCAGGATCAGGTAGAGATCGGCGGCTTGAACCTTCTCGCCGGCATTCGCTACGACCGGGCCAAGACCGAGATCGACGACCGGCTGGGCACCAGCGACCAGTCTTACGAGGACGGCGCCTTCACCTGGCGGGCCGGCGCGCTCTACGCCTTCGACAACGGCCTCTCGCCTTATATCAGCTATGCGACCTCCTTCGAGCCGGCGCTCTACATGCCGCCGGCGGGCAGCTCGGCCTTCTCGCCCACCACGGCGGGGCAGTTCGAGGTCGGCGTCAAATATGCGCCGGAAGGCTCCGGGCTGCTGCTGACGGCCGCCTATTACGACCTGAGGCAGAAGGACGTGGTCGCCGGCGCCTGGGATCCGACCCTTGGCCAGATGGTCTATTCGCAGGTCGGCAAGATCCACAATCGTGGCATCGAGCTTTCCGCGCGGGCGGAGGTGACGGACAGCCTCTCGCTGATCGCCGGCTACAGCTACATCGACTCGATCGTCAAGGAATCCGTCAATGCCGGCGAAGTCGGCCGGACGCCGGCCCGCATTCCGCAGCACCAGGCCTCGCTCTGGGCGACCTACACGGCCGATGAAGGCGCGCTGGAGGGCCTGACCGTCGGCGGCGGCCTGCGCTACATCGGCACGAGCTGGGGCGACGGCGGCAATTCGTTCAAGGTCGGCGCCGTCACGCTGTTCGACGCCATGGCCTCCTACGATTTCGGCGCGAAGAACCCGGACCTGAAGGGGCTCTCCCTGCAGGTCAACGTCAAGAACATCGGCGACGAGCGCTATGTTGCCTCCTGCGCCAGCGCCTATGCCTGCTTCTATGGCGAAGGCCGCAGCATCGTCGCGACGCTGAAAAAGGAATGGTGATGCTGAGGACGATCGGATCAGGCGTTCTGGCCCTGATCCTCGCGGTGGCACCGGCATCGGCGGCGGAGACGACGCAGGCCGTGCCGCTCGCCGCCGGCAAGACCGTGACCGGGGGGGCGGCAACGGCCGGGGCCAGGGAGGTCTTCGATCCCCAGGCGGCGACGGGCGATTATCTCAAGGGCGTCCTTCGCGTCGAGACCGGCACCTTCAATCTCGACCTCGTCGACGGCGAGGGCGGGCACCTGCGCCGGCTCGCCGAAGAGGCGGGCGGAACGGTGGAGTTCCAGTTCGTCGCCGAAGGCCCCGGCGCGCGGCTGGTCGTGACGGCCGGGCGTGCGGGCGCCTATGTGCTCGCCATCGAGCGCAAGGTCGGCCTTGCCGACCAGGCGCCGCCGGAGCCCGTCTATCTGAGCCCCGCCATCGCCGAGGTCGCCGCCGCGATTGCCGCGGGCGGAACGACGGAGGCCTTCTGGGCGAGGGTCGCGGAGCGCGGCACGCCGCTCGTCGAGGACGGGCCGGAGGGGCACAGGATCGTCACCTTCCTGGGGCGTGGCGCGAAACGTAACATCCGCCTGTTCGGCGCGCCGAGCGGCGACCACGAGGAATTGCAGCGCCTCGGCGGCTCGGACATCTGGTTCCGAAGCTTCACGGTGCCGGAGGGCACGCGGCTGTCCTACCAGCTCGCCTTCGACGTGCCCGACGTGCCCGGCACCGCGCGCGACCGGCGCGTCGCCATCCTCTCGACGGCCATGGCCGATCCGTTCAACCCGCATCGCTGGCCGGCGGAGGCGGTGGATGCCTACAATCAGGAGTCCGTGCTGGAACTGGCCGGCGCTCCGCCGCAGCCGTTCCTGGCGGAGAAAGGCACTCCTCAAGGCAGGCTGAGCACGCTGTCGATCGAAAGCCGCCTGCTCGGCAACCGCCGTGACATCACGTTCTACTATTCGCCCGGCTTCGATCCCGCGCGCAAGGATACGGTCCTGCTCTTCGTCTTCGACGCCGACCAGTATCTTGGCCGGGTACCGGTGCCGCGCATCCTCGACAACATGATCGCCGCCGGTGCGGTGCCGCCGGTGGTTGCGGTCTTCATCGCCAATCCCGACCGGGCGGCGCGGGCGCGCGAACTGCCGGCCAATCCGGCCTTCGCGGACTTCATGGCAACGGAACTCCATCCGCTTGTCGCAAGGGAAACGGGGCTGGCGATCCCGGCCGCGCGCACGGTGCTGGCCGGCTCCAGCTATGGCGGGCTGGCCGCCGCCACGGTCGCCATGCGGCATCCGGAGGTCTTCGGCAACGTGCTCTCCATGTCCGGTTCCTTCTGGTGGAGCCCGCCGGGCACGGCGGAGGATCGGCAGGAACATGTGGCGGGGCTGATTGCCGCAGGGCCGGCGCTGCCGCTGCGCTTCTTCCTCTCGGCCGGGCTCTTCGAAACGGGTGCGCAGGGCACCGCCGGCATCCTCGAAACCAGCCGGCATCTGCGCGACGTGCTGCAGGCCAAAGGCATTCCCGTCACCTATCGCGACTATGCCGGCGGCCACGACTATCTCGTCTGGCAGGGCGTCCTTGCCGACGGGTTGATCGCGCTTTTCGGCGGGGATCGCCCCTGACGGGCGGCTTCCCTTGCCGGGAAAACTTGAGTAAGAACGTTATGTTTTTGGCGCCGCAGCAGGCCGTCAAAGAAGAATGAAAGGAAAGGCCATGCTCGAATCCGTCGCCTATCTGGAGACCGCCCACGGCCGGAAATACCTGGCGCAGCTCTGCAAGCATTTCGCGCATAAGATCACGGTCACAGCTTCGGAAAATCACGGCGAATGTCAGTTCGCCTGCGGGCTCGGCATCCTCGATGCCGACGACGACGGTCTGCGGATGACTGCCCGGGCCGAAAACGGCGAGGACCTTGCCCAGACCCAATCGGTGATCGAATCGCATCTCGTGCGCTTCGCCTTCCGCGAGGAGCTCCGGCCGCTCGACTGGCAGTAGCAGAACAAGGCCGGCTGATTTCCGCATCCATCCAGCATGACAGGTAGACCATGAAACAGTTCCGCCCGCTCGCGGCCTTCGCCGCCCTTGCCCTTTCCATCCTGCCCGCCGGCGCCATGGACGTGACGACGGCGCGGGGAACGGTCGCAGTGGACGGCGTGCCGAAGACCATCGCCGTCTACGACATGGCCGCGCTCGACACGCTCGACCGCCTCGGTATCCGTCCGGCGGGCGTGCCGGACAAGCTCTACGTTCCCGAGCTGGAGCAGATCAAGGCCGGCGCGACGGCGGTCGGCACACTGTTCGAGCCCGACCTCGAGGCGCTGAGCGCGCTTGGTCCCGATCTTATCATCGTCGGCAGCCGGTCCGCCGCCAAGGCGGAGGTCACGGCCAAGGTGGCGCCGACCATCGACATGACGATCGACGGCGACGACCTCTTCGGTGAGGCCAAGCAGCGCCTTGCGGCCTATGGCGAGCTGTTCGGCAAGGTGGCGGAGGCAAAGGCGATTGCCGGCGAACTGGACGCAAAGCTTGCTGCCGCGCGGGCCGCGGTCGCGGGTAAAGGCAAGGCGCTGATCGTCATGACCAATGGGCCGAAGGTCTCCACCTACGGTCCCGGCTCGCGCTTCGGCTGGGTGCATGCGGCGCTCGACCTGCCGCCGGCGATATCCGATATCGAGACGGCGACCCATGGCGAGGCGGTGTCCTTCGAGTTCATTCGCGAGGCGAATCCGGACTGGCTGCTGGTGCTTGACCGCGCCGCCGCGGTCGGCTCCAGCGAGCAGGCCGCCAGGGTGACGCTCGACAACGAGCTTGTCGCCGCGACGACGGCGTGGAAGAAGGGCCAGGTCGTCTACCTGCCGGCGCCGGATTTCTACATCGCGGCCGGCGGCGTACAGTCGCTCGAACGCGTGCTGGCGACGATCACGGAAGCCTTTTCCGCCGCGAAATGAGCGCCGGCGCCCTCCACCCTTCCATGCGGACCGGAACGATCGCGGGCCTCGGGCTCGCGGTCCTTTTCGTGCTCAGCCTTGCCGTCGGCGTCAGCCCGCTGCCGCTTGGCCGGGTGCTGAGCGATCCCGAGGCGCTGCAGCTCCTCCTCGTCAGCCGCCTGCCGCGCACGCTCGCCGCGATCCTCAGCGGCGCGGGGCTGGCGATCGCCGGCCTCATCATGCAGACGCTGGCGCGCAACCGCTTCGTCGAGCCCGCGACCGCCGGCACGGCGCAGAGCGCCGAACTCGGCATCCTCCTCGTCACGCTGCTCTTTCCCGCCGCCGCCCTGCCGGTGAAGACGCTCGTCGCCGGCGGCGCGGCCCTGCTCGGCACCTCGATCTTCCTTGCGACCGCCCATCGCCTGCCGCCCGCCCAGCCCTTCCTCGTTCCGCTCTTCGGCATCGTCTATGGCGGGGTCATCGGCGCGGCGGCGACCTATGCGGCCTGGCAGGCGGACCTCCTGCAGTTCCTCGCCGTCTGGACCAACGGCGACTTCTCCGGCGTGCTGCGCGGGCGCTACGAACTCTTGTGGATCGCCGCCGTGATGGTCGCCATCGCCTGGTTCGTCGCCGACCGGCTGACCATCCTGGCGCTCGGGCGCGAGGCGAGCATCGGGCTCGGCATCGACTATGCCCGCATGATGCAGGTCGGCCTCGTCCTCGTCTCCGTCATCACCGCGCTGGCCGTCGCCGTCGTCGGCATGATCCCCTTTGTCGGCCTTGCCGTCCCTAACATCGTCTCGCGGCTGATGGGCGACAATGTGCGCGGCACGCTGGGCTGGGTGGCGGCGGGCGGGGCGGGGCTGGTGCTCGCCTGCGACATCGTCGGGCGCCTCATCCGCTATCCTTACGAGATTCCCGTCGGCACGGTGATGGGCGTGGTCGGCGGCGCGATCTTCCTCTGGCTGCTCTTCCGGCGGGGCGCCCATGGCTGACCGCCGCCTTCTCGGCCTTGCGGTCGCTGCGCTTGCCGCTGCCGCCGCGTTCCTTGCGATCGGCCTCAAGGGCAACATCGCCTTCGTGCTGGAATTGCGCCTCGTGAAGCTCGCGGCGCTGGTGCAGGTGGGCGTGGCGATCGCCATTTCCACCGTGATCTTCCAGACCGTCACCGGCAACCGCATCCTGACGCCGTCGATCATGGGGCTGGATGCGCTCTATCTCTTCGGTCAGATGCTGATGGTCTTCCTGCTCGGCGGGATTGGATATGTCACGCTCGATCCGCAGATGAAGTTCGGCCTGGAGGTGCTGGTGCTGATGGCGCTCGCCTCGGCGCTGCTGCTGCCCATGCTGAAGAGCCGCCTCGACATGGGGCTGATGCTTTTGGCCGGCGTCGTCTTCGGCGTGCTGTTCCGCAGCCTGCATTCGCTGCTCGCCCGCCTCATCGATCCCAACGAATTCTCCGTCGTGCAATCGGCGAGCTTCGCCAATTTCAACGCCGTGCGCACCGACCTCCTGCTTTTTGCCGCCGTCGTCACGGCCGTCGCCGCCGTCATCGCCTGGCGGGCGCGCCATGTGCTCGATATCGTCTCGCTCGGGCCGGATACGGCGACGGGTCTCGGGGTAAGCTGGGCGGGGACGGTGACGCGCCTGCTGCTGCTCGTCTCCGCGCTGGTCGCGGTCTCCACTGCGCTCGTCGGGCCGGTCGCCTTCTTCGGGCTTCTCGTGGCCGCGCTCGTCGAGCGCATCGTCAATACCCGCCGCCACGCCGTGCTGCTGCCGGCGGCGGCCCTTGCCGGCATCGTCGTGCTCGTCGGCGGGCAGACGCTGTTCCAGCACGCACTCGGCAATGCGACGGCGCTCGGCGTCGTCATCGAATTCGTCGGTGGGCTCGTCTTCCTCCTGCTGCTGGTCCTCGGGAGCCGCACATGATCCGGATTGAAAACGTCTCCTTCCGGCACCGGACGACGCCGATCCTCACGGATATCAGCCTGACGATCCCTAAGGGCGGCGTCGTGGCGCTGATCGGCCCCAACGGCGCGGGGAAATCCTCGCTGCTCTCGCTCGTCGCCCGCCTGCAGCCGCTCCAGGCAGGCACGATCGATATCGACGGCCTGCCCGTGGATACCACGTCCGGCCGGGAGCTCGCCCGCGTCATCGCGATCCTCAGGCAGGACACGACGGTGGCAAGCCGCCTGAAGGTGCGCGAGCTCGTCGGCTTCGGCCGGTTTCCCCACGGTCGCGGCCGGCTCACCGCGGCCGACCACGCAATTATCGACGCGGCCATCGCCCGGTTCGACCTCGCCGACCTTGCCGACCGCTTCATCGAGACGCTCTCCGGCGGCCAGCGGCAGCGCGCGCTCGTCGCCATGGCCTTCGCGCAGGGCACGGATTATCTGCTGCTCGACGAGCCACTGAACAACCTCGACATGTACTACGCCCGCGAATTGATGCGCGCGCTGCGCGGCATTGCCGACGGTGATGGCAAGACGGTCGTCATCGTGCTGCACGACATCAACCAGGCGAGCGCCCATGCCGACCGTATCATCGCGATGAAGGGCGGCCGTATCGTCGCGGACGGCACGCCGGCCGAGATCCTGACGCCGCAAACGCTGGAGGCCGTCTTCGGCTTCCGCATGCGGGTGGAGATGATCGAGGGCAAGCCCTTCGTCCTGCATCAGCTGTAGGACCGATTGACGAGCGGGTGCCGGATGCGCATCAGTCCACCCATCGCATGCCGAGGGGGAGCAGCATGGCCTATCCGGATACCTATTACCGCCGTACCATGACGGACCGGGCGGCGCGCCCCGCGCTCGCCGGCGCCGTCGACTGCGACACGGCGATCATCGGCGGCGGCCTTGCCGGCCTTTCGACGGCGCTTCAGCTTGCGCGGGCGGGCCGCAGCGTGGTGGTGCTGGAGGCGGAAAGCATCGGCTTCGGCGCCTCGGGGCGCAATGGCGGCTTCGTCAGCGCCGGCTATGCGACGGGAGAGAGCAACATCGCCCGCATGGCCGGCGCGGCGGCGGCGGGCGAATTGCATCGCCTTTCGATGGAGGGCGTCGAATTCGTCCGCGACAATATTCGCACCCTCGGCCTCTCCGATGCAGACCTCCGGCCCGGCCTGACGAGCGTGCTGCGCTACGACGACGGCGCGCGCCTCAGGGCCGATGTGGAGGACACGCGCCGGCGCTACGGCGAGGACGTCGCCTATATGGACCGTGACGCGGTGCGGGCGGTGCTGAAATCGGACCGCTACCATCAGGCAGTGCGCCATGGCGATGCCTTCCACATGCACCCGCTGAACTACCTGCGCGGCATCGCCCGGGAGATCGAGCGCCTCGGCGGGCGCATCTTCGAAGCGGCCGCGGCAACGGGGACCGATCTGGAGGGCGCGGAGAAGCGGGTGAGGACGGCCGGCGGCACGGTGACGGCGCGTGACGTCGTCTTCGCCACGGGCGGCTATACCGGGGCGCTGAATGCGCGGCTCAGGCGTGCCTTCCTGCCGATCGCCACCTATGTGATGGTCAGCGAGGAGGCGCCCGATCTCCTCGCCGCGGCCATCGCCACCCGTGACGCCATCGGCGACAACCGCCGGGCGGGCGACTATTACCGCCTTGTCGATGACGGCCGCCGGCTGCTCTGGGGCGGGCGCATCACCACCCGCGCCGCCTCGAACGAGGGGCTGGTGCGCGAACTGCGTGCCGAGATGGTCGGCACCTATCCGCAGCTTGCCGGCCTCAGGACGGAGCTCGCCTGGTCGGGCCTTATGTCCTATGCCCGCCACCTGATGCCCCAGATCGGACGCATGGCCCCCGGCGTCTGGCACTGCACCGCCTTCGGCGGCCACGGGCTCAACACGACGGCGATCGGCGGCAAGGTCATCGCGGAGGCCATTCTGGGGGAAAGCGAGCGCTACAGGCTCTTCCAGCCCTTCGGCCTCGTCTGGGCCGGCGGCCTTGCGGGGCTGGCGGTGGCGCAACTGACCTACTGGAAACTGCAGGCGCAGGACTGGTGGCGCGAGCGCGCGGGCTGAGACGAGCGGTGGGTTGTCCGAACCGGGGTGTTGACTATCGCGGCGGCGCCCCTTCCTTCTTCGGGCTGCACATCGCATAGAGGGGAAACCATGGCCGACCACACCCGAACAGCGCTCATCGCCGGCGGCGCCGGCGGCATGGGAGCGGCGATCGCCGCGCGGCTTTCCGCCGACGGCTATGCCGTCGTCCTCGCAGATCTTGAATCCGAGCGCCTGACGGCGGCCGTGGAGGCGGTGCGGGCCGCGGGCGGCGCTGCGCTCGCGGTGCCGCTCGACATGCGCAAGGTTGCCTCCTGCGCCGCTGCCGTCGAGATGGCGCTCGCCTGGCGCGGGCGCCTCGACGTCGTCGTCAACGCCGCCGGCGTGTGGCGCGAGGGCGCAGCCGGGACGATGACGGAGGAGGACTGGGACATCGTCCTCGACGTCAACCTCAAGGGGGCGTTCTTCCTCATCCAGGCCGCCATTCCGCATCTCGGGGCCGGCGCCTCCATCGTCAACATCGCCTCGGATGCCGGCCTCGTCGGCAACAACGGCGCCTCGATCTACTGCGCCTCGAAGGGCGGGCTGGTGCTGCTGACCAAGGCGCTGGCGCTGGAACTCGCCCCGCGCCGGATCCGCGTCAACGCCGTCTGCCCGGGCGACGTCGCAACGCCGATGATCGAGTTCCAGGCGGAGCGCTACGGTGGCGGCGACCCGGACGGCTACAAGGCGAAGCTCCTGTCCAACTACCCCCAGCAGGACGCGGCGCGCTTCATCCGGCCGGAGGAGATCGCCCGCATGGTCGCCTATCTCTGCGAGCCGGACGCCGCGCCCATCACGGGAGCCGCCCTTTCCATCGATTTCGGCGTGACGGCCGGCTACTGAGGAGGGGCGGATGCAACGCAGGACGGCGATCATCACCGGGGCAGGGGCCGAGGACGGCATCGGCTTCGCCTGTGCACGAAGCCTGGCGGAGGACGGCTACGCCGTCCATCTCGTGGCGACGAGCGAACGGATTTTCACCCGCGCGGCGGCATTGCGGCGCGACGGCTTTTCCGCGACCGGGCATGTCTGCGACCTCACGGTGATGGCCGAGGTCGAAGCGCTGCGGCAGGCGACGGGGCCGGCCGCGGTGCTCGTCAACAATGCCGGCATGGGCAGCCTCGCGCAGCCGGCGCTGCAGCGGGATTTCGCGATGCTGGAGGAGGCGGACTGGGATCGCGGCATCTCCGTCACCCTCAAGACGGCGTTCCTTTCGACCCGCCTCTACCTGCCGGACATGCTGGCGGACGGTTACGGCCGCATCGTCAATGTGGCGTCGGTGACGGGACCCTATGTGGCCAATCCCGGCGAGACGGCCTATTCCGCCGCCAAGGCCGGCATGGTGGGCCTGACGCATGCGCTCGCGCTCGAGGCCGGCCCGCATGGCGTGACGATCAATGCCGTCGCGCCGGGCTGGATCGACACCGGGGCCTCGACGGAAGAAGAGCGCCGCGCCGCCATGGCGACGCCCTGCGGCCGCGCGGGCCGGCCGGACGAGGTGGCCGCCGCCGTCGCCTTCCTCGCCTCGCCGAAGGCGAGCTATATCAACGGCGCGGTGCTGGTCGTCGACGGCGGCAATATCCTCCAGGAACGAAAAGCCTGAGCCCGATCGGCATCCAGCCCATGCCGGCGCGCGGATTTCGGTTTCGCCGCGCCGCCGTTTTGACCATAGTGACCACACCCCAACAGGCGCCGCAGGCGCCAAGACCGGAAGGCTTTCCATGACCTATCCCTGGCCCGAGGCCGGCACGCGGCTCGAAGACGTCCCCACCCCCATGCCCGTCATCGACGAGGAGCGGCTTTCCGCCAACATCGCCCGCGCCCAGGCCTATTTCGACGGCCACGGCAAGGCCTTCCGCCCGCATATCAAGACCCACAAGATCGTTGCGGTCGCGAAGGCGCAGCGGGCGGCCGGCGCCGTCGGCCTCAATTGCCAGAAGATCAGCGAGGCCGAGGTCTTCGCCGATGCCGGCTTCGAGGACATCCTGATCACCTACAACATTCTCGGTGCGGCGAAGCTGAAGCGCCTGCGCGCGCTGCACGAACGGGTGCCGCGCCTTGCCGTGGTCGCCGACAGCACCACGACCGTGGACGGGCTTGCCGGCGCCTTCGATGCCGCCCGCCCGCTGACCGTGCTCGTCGAATGCGATACGGGCGGACGCCGGTGCGGCGTGCAGACGCCGGAGGCGGCGGCGGAACTGGCGGCCCGGATATCCGCCGCGCCCGCCCTCCGCTTCGGCGGCATCCTCACCTATCCCGTGGCGGGCGGCGCCGAGGCGGTGGAGACCTTCATGGCCGGCACCATGGCCCTGCTGGCGGCAAGGGGCATCGATTGCCCGGTGCGTTCCAGCGGAGGTTCGCCGGACCTGTGGAAGGCCCACCTCGTGCCCTCCGCCACGGAGCACCGCGCGGGAACCTATGTCTACAACGACCGCAGCATGGTGCGCGCCGGGCATTGCACGCGGCAGGACCTTGCCATGCACATCCTTGCGACCGTCGTCTCGCGCCCGGCGGAGGACCGCGCGGTGCTGGATGCCGGCTCCAAGGCGCTGACCTCGGACCTCCTCGGCTTCAGCGATTACGGCGAGATCGAGGGCCACGAGGGCGCCCGGATCGTTTCGCTTTCGGAAGAGCACGCGGTGGTCGACCTCAAGGATTGCCGGCGCGCGTTTCCCGCTGTCGGCAGCGTGGTGCATATCGTGCCGAACCATACCTGCGTCGTCAGCAACCTGTTCGATCGCATGGTCTTCCATCGCGGCGGCATTGTCACGCGGGTGGAGGCGGTCGCCGCGCGCGGCACGGTCTGGTGAGGTCGTCACGCGATTGAAATTGATATTTTCTATAAAAATAGTGAAATAAGGAATGGCGTGCCTGCCGGTTCCGGTTTCCGCTTGGTATCCCTATCACCATCGAGGGTCTCAAGCGGAGCGGGAACGATGAACGCCCATGTCGAAAACACACATTTCAACCTCCCTGGCGTGGCGGCGGTCGAGCGGCCGGCCGATGCCGACGCGCTGAAGGCGGCGCTGCGCACGCTCGGCGGCGGCGTCAGCATCATCACGGCCGGCGAGGGGGAGGCCCGCACGGGCGCCACCGTCACCTCGGCGACGGCGCTTTCCGTCGAGCCCGCGCGCATGCTGGTCTCGCTCAACCGTACCTCCTCCACCTGGCCCGTCGTCGAGCGCTTCGGCCATCTCGGCATCAACATCGTCGGCGATGCCCATGAGGCGCTCGCCAACCAGTTCGCCGGCCGCGGCGGCCTGCGCGGCGCCGATCGCTATCGCGGCGCGGACTGGACCACCGCCGTCAGCGGCGCGCCGTTGCTTGCCGATGCCGTCGCGGCGATCGATTGCGTCGTCGAGGAGGCCATCGAGCGGCACAGCCACGTCATCGTCATCGGCAGGGTCCTGGCGATCCGCCTCGGTGCCGGCCGTTCGCTGCTCTACCAGGACGGCCGCTACCATGCCCTGTCCTGACGCCCGCTGAGCGGCGTCCCGCCGCTCCCGCATCCAGACTCCATGTACTGCATACCCCGCCGAGGGCGGGATCGAGACCCTGTGGCCGACGCGGCCCTTCCCATGCGACGAAAGGAAACACGATGACACGCAAGATCAGGCTCGGTGCCTTCCTTCCCGGCGGCGGCCAGCACGTTGCCTCCTGGCGGCATCCCGACCAGCCGGCGGACGGCGCCACCAGCTTCGAATTCCATAAGCAGCTCGCCCAGACCGCCGAGCGGGGCCTGTTCGACGCCTACTTCCTGGCGGACAACCTCGCCATCGGCTTCGGCGGCGCGCGGGAAGGGGGCAATGCCCGTGTGGCGGGCTTCGAGCCGGTGACGCTGTTCTCGGCGCTCGCCCCCTTCACGACAAACCTCGGCTTCATCGCCACCGCCTCGACGACCTACGAGGAGCCCTACAACACGGCGCGCAAATTCGCTTCGCTCGATCTCATTTCCGGCGGCCGCGCCGGCTGGAACGTCGTCACCACGACGGGCGATCCGACCGCGCAGAACTTCAACCGCGAGACCCAGTTGCCCCATGCCGCGCGCTATCGCCGCGCCGCCGAGCATGTCGAGGTGGTCAAGAAACTCTGGGACAGTTTCGAGGACGATGCCTTCCTGCGCGACAAGGAGAGCGGTGTCTTCTACGACCCGGAAAAGCTGCACGAGAGCGAGCATCGCGGCGAGCATTTCCAGGTGCGCGGGCCGCTGAACGTCACCCGTTCGCCGCAGGGCCACCCCGTCATCGTGCAGGCCGGCCAGTCCGATGACGGCCGCGGGCTTGCCGCCGCCACGGCGGAAGTGATCTTCACCGCCCACCAGCACATCGGCACGGCGCAGGAATTCTACCGCGACATCAAGGCGCGTGCCCGCGGCCTCGGCCGCAACCCGGACCATATCCTCATCATGCCCGGCGTCTCGCCCTTCGTCGGCCGCACGCTGGAGGAGGCGCGGGAGAAATACGACCGGCTGACCGCGCTGATCGTCGAGGAGGATGGCGTCGGCCTGCTCAACGGGCTGACGGGCGGCACGCTCGATCTTCATGGCTACGATCTCGACGGCCCGCTGCCGCCCGCGCCGCCGACCGAAGGCATGAAGAGCCGCCAGGCGCTGATCCGCCAGATCGCCGACGAGAACAATTTCACCATCCGCCAGCTCTACCAGTGGATCGCCTCCGCCCGCGGCCACTACACGATCGTCGGCACGCCCGAGACGATCGTCGATACCCTGCAGGAATGGTTCGAGAACGAGGCCGCCGACGGCTTCAACATCCTGCCGCCCTGGCTGCCCACCGCGCTCGACGATTTCGTCGATCTCGTCATCCCCGAGCTCCAGCGCCGCGGCCTGTTCCGCACCGAATACGAGGGCACGACATTGCGCGAAAACCTCGGCCTGCCGTTCCCCGTCAACCGCTGGGCCGGTGCGCGCGCCGCCGTCCAGGCCGCCGAATAGGAGACGACCATGTCCTATGAGAACGTCAATTCCACCCTCGGCGCGGATTTCCGCCTCGGCAACCGGCCCACCGCGCTCGCCGCGAAGCTGAAGGCGATCCTCCCCACCTTCCTCGCCCGCTACGGACTGGTGGTCGTCTTCCTGGCGCTCTGGCAGATTTCCGCGAGCCGGGGCTGGGTCAACCCGGCTGTCTTCCCGCCGCTCGACGTTATCGTCTCGGCCCTGTGGGGCAGCATCGCCAGCGGAGCGCTGGTCGATGACGTCGCGATCAGTCTCCAGCGCGCCGGCATCGCCTTTGCCGCCGCCGTCGCCGTCGGCATTCCGCTCGGCCTCGTCATGGGGCAGGCGCGCATCGTGGAGCAGGCGCTCGATCCGCTGTTCCAGTTCTTCCGCCAGACTTCGGCGCTGGCGCTCTATCCGGTCTTCATCCTGCTGCTCGGGCTCGGGGAGACCTCCAAGGTCTTCGTCATCTTCTGGGCCACCCTGTTCCCGCTGCTGCTGTCGACCATCGGCGGCGTGAAGGAAGTGGACACCAAGCTGATCGAAATGGCGCGGACCTACGGGGCGGGCCGGCTGGCCATCTTCCGCCGCGTGGTGCTGCCGGCATCGGTCCCGGCCATCTTCGTGGGCCTGCGCCTTTCGGCCACCACGGCGCTGCTGCTGCTCATCGCCGCCGAGATGATCGGCGCCAACAAGGGCATCGGCTTCCAGGTCATGAACGCGCAGTACAATTTCCAGATCCCGCTGATGTTCGCGGCGATCCTGCTGCTCGCGCTGTTCGGCCTTGCCGCCAATGCGGTGCTCGTCCTTCTGCAGCGCAAGCTCTGCCGCTGGGCGCAGCCTGCCGCCTGATGCTCCCCTTCTTCTCTTTCTTCTTCTTTTCCCAAAGGAATACGGACATGACCTTCCATTCCCGTAAACTGCTTCTTTCCGCCGCGCTTTTCCTCGGCCTTGCCGGCACTGCCGCGGCGGAAGAGGTGACGCTGCGCTATCTTGCCAGCCAGGGTGACCTGACCGCCCACGAGCTTGCCGCCCAACTCGGCTACTTCGAGGGCACCGGCATCACAATCGAGAATGTCGGCTATGCCGGCGGCGGCCCGGCTTCGCTGATTGCGCTTGCCTCCGGCGACGTGGAGCTCGGCAGCGCGGCCACCGCCGCCGTCCTCAACTCCATCGCCGTCGGCAACGATTTCGTCGCCGCCTATCCTTCGAACGGCATCAACAAGGAGGTGCAGTCGGTCTTCTACGTGCTGGAAGACAGCCCGATCAGGGATATCAAGGACATTGCCGGCAAGAGCATCGCCGTCAACACACTCGGCGCCCATCTCGACCATACGATCCGCGAGGCGCTGCATTCGGTCGGCCTGCCGACGGACGCGGCCAACCAGGTCGTCGTACCGGGCCCGCAGCTCGAGCAGGTGCTGCGTTCCGGCCAGGTCGACATCTCGGCCTTCGGCTTCTGGCAGACGACCTTCGAGGGCGCGGCGCGCAAGAACGGCGGCTTGCGCGCCGTCTTCGACGACACCGAGGTGCTCGGCGAGATTGCCGGCGGCTTCGTCGTCCTGCGGCGTGATTTCGTCAAGGCGCATCCGGAGGCGGCGAAAACCTTTGTGGAACAGTCGGCCCGCGCGCTCGACTATGCCCGCGAGCATCCGGAGGAAACCCGCAAGATCCTCGCCAAGGCCTTGCAGGAACGCGGCGAGAACCCGGACATCGCCCAGTATTTCCGCGGTTACGGCGTTCGCGCCGGCGGTCTTCCGGTCGAGCGGGACGTGCAGTTCTGGATCGACGTGCTGGTGCGCGAGGGCAAGCTGAAGGAAGGCCAGCTCGTTGCGAAGGATATCCTCTATTCGCCCGAAGCGGCGACGAACTGAGGCGCGCACCATGAGCCTGTCCGCCGAAACGGTCCGTGGAGAGGTGACGATCCGTCACCTCTCGAAGAACTACAGCCTGAACGGCCGTCCGCTGCCGGTCCTCAGCGATATCAACCTGAAGATCCGCTCCGGCGAGAGCCTTGCCATCGTCGGCGCCAGCGGCTCGGGCAAGACGACGCTGCTGCGCATCCTCGCCGGGCTGGAGAACGCCGATGGCGGCGAGGTGCTGATCGACGGCAAGGTCGTTTCGGGCGTCGGCGCGGAGCGGGCCGTCATCTTCCAGGAGCCGCGCCTGCTACCCTGGCTGACCGTGCTCGAAAACGTCGCCTTCGGCCTCGACACGCGCGGCGTCAGCCGTGCGGAGACGAAAAACCGGGCGCGGCGCTATGTCCAGCTCGTCGGCCTGCAATCCTTCGAGAGCGCCTATCCGCGGCAGCTTTCCGGCGGCATGGCGCAGCGCGTCGGTATCGCCCGGGCGCTGGCCGTCCAGCCGGAAATCCTGCTGCTCGACGAACCGCTCGGCGCGCTCGACGCCATGACGAAGATCGGCATGCAGCAGGAACTGACGCGCATCTGGCGCGACGAGGACGTGACGACCATCCTCGTGACGCACGACCTTGAGGAGGCGGTCTACCTTGCCGACCGCATCCTCATCCTGCCGCGCGAGAAGAACGCGGCGCCGCGGCTGATCGACATCGACCTGCCGCGCCCGCGTGACCGCAGCGCACCGGAATTCGTCCGCTACCGCGAGGAGTTGCTGGACCTCTTCGGCCTGCACTGAGCGCGATTGCGCACGATTGCCTTTGACCCCGCCCGCTCCGGCCGATAGACGAACGTCTTGCGGCCGGGCAGGCGGGCTTTTTGCATGACGCCGCCGGGCCGGACGGGACCGTTTGCGACCGGAGGATACCATGACCGATCTTTTCGACGCCGCGCCGCGCTCGGGCGCCATGCCGCTCGCCGCCGAGCTGCGCCCGGCAACGCTGGACGATGTGATCGGCCAGGAGAAAATCATCGGCGAGGGCACCATGCTGCGCCGGCGCATTGCAGCCGGAAGGCTCGGCAGCATCGTGCTCTACGGTCCGCCCGGCCTCGGCAAGACGTCGATCGCCCGCGCCATCGGCAACATGCTCGGCAAGAATTTCCGCCCGCTGCACGCCGCGCACAACAACGTGGCCGATATCCGCAAGATCGCCGACGAGGCGCGCATGCGCCCGACCCTGCTCTTCGCGGACGAGGTGCATCGCTTCAGCGCCACGCAGCAGGACCATCTCCTCGCGCTCTGCGAGGAGGGCGTCGCCGATTTCATCGGCGCAACGACCGGCAATCCCTACCACACGCTGACGCCCGCGCTCATCTCCCGCTCCACCATCCTGAAGCTGGAGCCGCTGACGCTGGAGGAGATGGAGGAGGTGGTGCGGCGGGGCCTTCGCCATCTTGCCGCGCGCGGCATTGCGGTGGAGCTGGAACCTGCGCAACTGCGCCGCATCGCCGGCCGCTCCGGCGGCGATGCCCGCCGTGCGCTCACCGTGCTCGAAAGCCTTGCCGTTGGGCACGCGCCGGGAAGGTCCGTCGTCATCACCGAGGCGATGGTCGAGGAGGCCTATGCGGCCGCGCCCGTCAACCACGACCGGTCGGGCGATGCGCATTACGACGTGGTCTCGGCCTTCGTGAAGTCGATGCGCGGCTCCGATCCCGATGCGACGCTCTACTGGCTCGCCCGGTTGATCCACGGCGGCGAGGACCCGCGCTACATCGCCCGCCGCATCATGATCCACGCCTCCGAGGATGTCGGCCTTGCCGACAACACTGCGCTCCAGACGGCGGTGGCGGCACTGCATGCGGTGGAGAAGATCGGTTATCCCGAGGCGCAGATCATCCTTGCCCATGCCGCCCTGCACGTCGCCCGGGCGCCCAAATCGAATTCGGCCTGCCGCGGCATCTCGCTGGCGCTCGCCCATGTGGCAAAGGAAGCGCCGTCATCGGTGCCGATGCACCTGCGCGACGCGCATTACAAGGGCGCGGCGGCGCTCGGCCATGTCGGCTATGCCTTCCCGCATGATGACGGGCGGGGCTGGAGCGAGCAGGTCTATGCGCCGGACGTGCCGCGCGGCGCCTTCTACCAGAGCGACGCCCGCGAGGCGGGGACCTTCGAGCGGCGGGCCGACGAGCACTGGGACCAGATCACCGGCCGGCCAACGCCGCGCCGCTTCGGCGAGAAACGCTGACGGCTACGGCCCGGCAAGGCCGGCCCGCACCCGGTTGGCGACCGTCCAGGCGAGGAGCACGCAGGCGATCGGCTGGATATGCCATGTCCAGGCCGGCAGCGCGCCGAAACTGGCGGTGAGCGCGCCGAGCGCGCCGAAAAGGAGCGCCCGGTCGCTCTTGCCCATCGGTCCCTCGTAGCTGCGGCCGTTGCCGTGGGCGACGCCGAGCACGCCGGCGAACTCCGTCAGCGCCGCAAGGAAGACGATGGCCGTGAACCACGGCAGGGAGAAGGGCGCGACCAGCGCGAAGGGCAGGTAGAGCGCGGCATCGGAGACGACGTCGGCGATCTCGTTGAGATAGCCGCCGAGCGGGCTCTTCTGGCCGTGCTCACGGGCGAGCATGCCGTCGATGGCATTCAGCCCCATGCGCAGCAGCATCCAGACCGGAACGAGCGCGAAGAGCGCCGGCGCCGGATTGGCGAGGAGGAGCGCGCCGATCCCCACCGAGACGAGGGCGGCGATCAGCGTCACCTGGTTGGCGGTGACGCCCATGGCCGCGAGCCGCCCTACCAGCGGGCGAAGCAGGTTCTGGAAGGACGATTTCAGTTTATAGATCGACATGTCAGCTCGAATCCGCTCGATTGCGTGCAACAAAAGAGGATGCAAACGATAGGAAATCAACTGCAAACATGCCTCCTCATCCGTATAGGTGCTGAGGTTCCCGCAGGAGACAGGACAGCATGATCGAATCCGCATTCGCGAGCCATGACGGGGTGGAGCTTTTCTACCGCACCTGGCCCGCCCGTTCCGGCACGGCGAAGGGCGCGGTCGTGCTCCTGCACCGCGGCCACGAGCACGGCGGCCGGGTGGCGCACATCGTTGACGAACTCGGGCTCGACGACGTCGCCTTCTACGCCTGGGATGCGCGCGGCCATGGCCGCTCGCCCGGCGAGCGCGGCCATTCGCCGTCCTTCGCCCATTCGGTGCGCGATCTCGACTGCTTCGTCCGCCATGTCTGCGAGACCGGCGGCTTTGCGATGGAAGACATCGTCGTCGTCGCCCAGAGCGTCGGCGCGGTGCTGGCGGCAACCTGGGTGCACGACTATGCGCCCGGCATCCGCGCACTGGTGCTGGCCTCGCCCGCCTTCGACGTGAAGCTCTACGTGCCCTTCGCGAGGGAAGGCATCGCGCTCTGGCAGAAGCTCAAGGGCACGTTCTTCGTCAATTCCTACGTCAAGGCCCGCTTCCTGACGCACGATCCCGCGCGCATCGCCTCCTTCGAGGCCGATCCGCTGATCACCCGCCCCATTGCCTCCAATATCCTCCTGGAACTCTACGAGGCGGCGGACCGGGTGGTCGCCGACGCGCGCGCCATCACGGTGCCGACGCAGCTTCTCGTCTCGGGCAGCGATTTCGTCGTGCGCCATGCGCCGCAGCACCGCTTCTTCGAAAATCTCGGCGGGACGATCAAGGAGCGCCATGTGCTGCCCGGCTTCTACCACGACACGCTCGGCGAGCGGGACCGGGCGAAGGCGCTCGACAAGGTGCGGGCCTTCCTCCTTGAGCGTTTCGCAGAAGCGCCCGTTGTGGCCGATCTGCGGCGTGCACATCTTTCCGGCCATACCCGCGATGAGGCCGACCGGCTGGCGACGCCGCTGTCGCTGCTTTCTCCGCGCGGGCTCTACTGGGCGTTGACACGCGCCTCGATCCGCCTCGGCGGCCTCTTCTCCAGGGGCATGGAGACGGGCGTGCGCACGGGCTTCGATTCCGGCTCGACGCTCGACTATGTCTACGAGGACGAGGCCCGCGGCCTCGGCCCCGGCGGACGGCTGATCGACCGGCAGTTCCTCGATGCGATCGGCTGGCGCGGCATCCGCCAGCGCAAGGTGCATCTGGAGGAACTGATCGGCAAGGCGCTGGCGCGCCTTCGGGCGGCGGGGCGGCCGCTGCGCGTGCTCGACATCGCCGCCGGCCACGGGCGCTACGTGCTCGATGCGGTCGCGGCGTCCGAGGCAAAGCCGGAGAGCATCCGCCTGCAGGACTATTCGCCGATCAATGTGGACAAGGGCACGGCGCTGATCACTGAACGCGGCCTTTCGGGCGTGGCGGAATTCCACCGGGCGGACGCCTTCGACACGGAAGGGCTTGCCGCGGTTGCCCCGCGGCCGACACTCGCCATCGTCTCCGGCCTCTACGAACTCTTCCCGGACAATGCCCTGATCGAGGCCTCGCTGGCCGGCCTCGCGCGGGCGATGGAGCCGGGCGCGCTGCTCCTCTATACCGGCCAGCCCTGGCATCCGCAGCTTGAGATGATCGCCCGCGCGCTGACCTCGCATCGCGGCGGCGAGGCCTGGATCATGCGCCGGCGCAGCCAGCAGGAGATGGACCAGCTCGTGGCGGCGGCCGGCTTCCGCAAGGTCGAGCAGCGCATCGACAAGTGGGGCATCTTCACCGTCTCGCTGGCCGAACGCGTCTGAGGCGGCCATGGGGGAGGGCGTGGCATCCGTTCCAATCGTCGATCGCCGCGCGGTTTTTCGCGCGGCGGCGCTGTGGCTCGTCTTCCTGGCGCCGTTCTTCTACCTGACCTACGGCTTTTCCAACTGGCTGGCCGCACAGCGGGCAGCGGTGCCGAACCTCGCCTTCGGCTGGGAGCGGCACATTCCCTTCCTCGCCTGGACGATCCTGCCCTACTGGTCGATCAACGCCTTCTATGCGCTCTCGCTCTTCGTCAACGAGACGCCGGCTGAGGTCGGCCGGCTGGCGCGGCGCTATCTTGCGGCGCAGGTCGTCGCCGTCCTCTGCTTCATCGCCTTTCCGTTGCAGGCGATCTTCGTGCGGCCGGAGACGCAGGGATTGCCGGGCTTCCTGTTCGACGTGCTCGGCGGTTTCGACAAGCCGTTCAACCAGGCCCCTTCGCTGCACATCGCCCTGCTGGTGATCATCTGGGATCACTGGCGCGGACGGCTGCGCGGGGCGGCACGGGCGATCTGGCATGTCTGGAGTTTCCTGATCGGCGCCTCCGTCCTCACGACCTGGCAGCATCACAGCATCGATATCCCGACCGGCGCTCTGCTCGGCCTCTTCGCCCTCTGGCTGTTCCCGGCCGGTCGGACCTCGCCGCTGGCAGGATTCCGCCTGACGCTCGATGCGAAGGCGCGGCGGCTCGCCGTCTCCTATGCCGGCGGCGCCCTCGTCTTCCTCGTCCTCGCGGTGTGGACGACGTTTGCGACCGGGGCGGGGTTGCTGCTGCTCTGGCCGGCGCTCGCGCTTGCCCTCGTCGCGCTCGCCTATGCGGGCGCCGGGCCGGCCGTGTTCCAGAAGGAGGCCGACGGCCGCATCAGCCTGGCGAGCCGCTGGCTGCTGATGCCCTACAGGCTCGGTGCGCGGATGAACGTCCGGTGGTGGACGCGCCGTCTGCCGGCCGCCGTCGAGATCGCCGACGGCGTCTTCCTCGGCCAAGTGCCGACGCGGCGCGTCCTTTCGACCTACGCCGCCGTCATCGACATGACGGCGGAACTGCCGGGTCTTGCCGTTCCCGGCCTGTCCTGGCACGCCTTCCCGACGCTTGACCTGCTGCCAGCCCCCACCGCCCGCATCCGCGAGGCGGCGCTTGCCGCCGAGGCGGCGGGGCGGCACGGTCCGGTCCTCATCTGCTGCGCGCTCGGCTTCCAGCGCAGCGCCGTCGTCGCCGCCTGCGTGCTGATGCGCACGGGGCTTGCCAGCAGCGCCGCCGCTGCCGTCGCCCAGATCAGAGCGAAGGGGCGGCCGGTGCATCTTGCGCTGGAGACCTATGCCGCGATCGAGGAGGCGGCGCGATGACGGAGTGGCGGACACCAATCACGGATGCCGCCCGGCGCCTGAAGCGCAACGGCCTTGCCGGCGGAGCGGCCGCGCTGCTGATCCTCGCCGCGGCGCCGCCGACGGCCGGCGCCCATGGTTTTTCCGGTCCGCTCGCCTGGGGGCTGCTGCTCGCCTTCTGCCTTATGCCGCTGGCGCTCTCGGTGCATCTCCTATTCGATGCCGCGCTCTTCCGGCTCGCCACCTCCCATGACGGGGAAGCGGCGGGGCTTGCCGCCATCGACGACGTTCTCGCCCGCATGGGGCTGCGCGCCCGGCAAAGCGTGTCCGCAACCCTGCCGGAGCGTCTTCAAGGATGCCGGCGGCTCCTCTGGATGCAGCGGATCGCACTGGCGATCGCCGCCGCGCTCTACCTCGTCCTCCTGCTCGACGGGATGGAAGGAGGCGGGGCATGACCGCGAAGGGCGCATCGCTGTTGCAGACGGTCTCCGGCGCAGCGTTGGCCGGCCTTGCGCGCGCCGTCACCGGCGTGCGGCCGATCTGGGCCGGCTCGGCGCCCTATGGCCGCCAGCGCATCTATTTTGCCAATCACGCGAGCCACGGCGATTTCATCCTCATCTCCACCTGCCTGCCCTTTGCCGAGCGACGCCGCACGGCCGCCGTCGCCGGGGCGGACTACTGGAATGCCGGCCCGATCCGCCGCTTCATTTCCGGCAGGATGCTGCGCACGGTGCTGGTCGAGCGCAACTGGGTGGAGCGCAGCGCCGACCCGATGCAGGTGATGCTTGCCGCGCTCGACGCGGGCCAGTCGCTGATCTTCTTTCCGGAAGGCACGCGCAACATGACGGAGGAGCCGCTCCTGCGCTTCCGCTCCGGCCTCTACAATCTTGCGACGCTTCGCCCGGATATCGAGCTTGTGCCCTGCTGGATCGAGAACATGTCGCGCGTCCTGCCGAAGGGCGCGCTCCTGCCCGTCCCGCTGCTCTGCCGCGTCGTCTTCGGCGCCCCGCTGGTGCTTCAGGCCGGGGAGGAGCGCAAGGTCTTTCTCGACCGCGCCCGCCAGGCGCTTCTCGCCCTTGCGCCCCGAAAGGATGGAACCCGCTGATGAGCGACGACACGCGTCTTTTCCTCGGCCTCGTCTCGGTGCTCGTCATCGCGAGCCTCGTTGCCGGCGTGCTCTCCTGGCGCAGCGAGAAGCCGCTGCCGGCGACGCTGGAAAACCTCAATGCGCGCATAAAGGCGTGGTGGATCATGGTGGCGGGCATCAGCATCGCCTTCCTGTTCGGCGCGGGCGGCGTGATCCTGCTTTTCGCCTTCGTCTCCTTCGCGGCGCTGCGCGAATACGTCACTCTCACCAACACGCGCCATGCCGACCGCTGGACGCTGCTCGGCATGTTCCTGATCATCGTGCCGGCGCAATACTACCTGATCTGGATCGACTGGTACGGGCTCTATTCGATCTTCATCCCCGTCTACTGCTTCCTCGCCATGCCGGCGCTGACGGCGATACGCGGCGATACGTCCCGTTTCCTCGAACGGGTCAGCGAGCAGCAATGGGGCATCATGCTGTCGGTCTACTGCATCAGCCATGTGCCGGCGCTGGTGACGCTGCCCATTCCCGGCAACGAGGGGCGGGGCCTGCTGCTCATCGCCTTCCTCATTGCCACCGTGCAGGGCAGCGACGTGCTGCAATATATTTTCGGAAAGCTCTTCGGCAGGCACAAGGTGGCGCCCAGCATTTCGCCGTCGAAGACCTGGGAGGGACTGATCGGCGGCATTGCCAGCGCCTCGCTGCTCGGTGCCGGGCTCTACTGGCTGACGCCGTTCTCGCCGCTCGAGGCCGGCGCGCTCGCCGCGCTCGCCTGCATCATGGGTTTCTTCGGCGGCCTCGTCGCCTCCGCCATCAAGCGCGACCGCGGCGTGAAGGACTGGGGCCACATGATCGAGGGCCATGGCGGCATGCTCGACCGCGCCGACAGCCTCGTCTTCGCCGCCCCGGTCTTCTTCCACATCGTGCGGTATGCGTGGACGTGACAGGCGACGTTGCGCTCGCCCGGCCTTTCGGGCAAAACCGTTCCTGGAGTTTATCCGGGAAAAGCGGGAACCGGTTTTCCCGAAGAGACAAACGAAAACAAAGAAATCCAGAGTCTGTCCGGTTCGGAATGAACCTGATCGGCCCTGGATCAACATGATGGGAGATTTCCGATGATCAAGCGTATCAAGCCCGGCCAGCGCTTCTGCCAGGCCGTCGTCGTCAACGGCGTCGTCACGACTGCCGGCATCACCGCCGCCGGTGCCGATACCGCCGCCCAGACCCGCGACATCCTTGCCGCGATCGACGGCCTCCTCAGCGAAGCCGGCACCTCCAAGGCCAAGCTGATCAGCGCCAATATCTGGCTGCGCGACATCGCCCATTTCGCCGCGATGAACGAGGTCTGGGACCAGTGGGTCGACAAGGACAACCTGCCGGTCCGCGCCACCGTCGAGGCCCGTCTCGCCGCGCCGGATTTGCTGGTGGAGATCCAGGTCACCGCGCTCGCCTGAGACAGGGCGCCTCCGGCCCTTCAGGCGGAGTCCAGCACGTCGCCGAGGGCGTCGACCAGCATGTCGGCGTTCTCGCGGGTGAAGACGAGAGGCGGGCGGATCTTCAGCACGTTGGCCCTCGGGCCGGAGGCGCTGATCAGCACGCGGCGGGCGCGCAGGCCGTTGACGATGCGGCTCGTCAGCGCGGCGTCGGGCTGTTTCGTCGCGGGATCGGCAACGATCTCGACGCCGATGAAGAGGCCCGAGCCGCGGATATCGCCGAGGGCGGGATGGCGGGCGGCCAGGGCCTTCAGGCCGTCCATCAGGTATCGGCCGACGTTGAGGGCGTTCTGCTGCAAGCCTTCCTGCCGGATCGTGTCGAGCACCGCCTTGCCGGCGGCGGCGGCGACGGGATTGCCGCCGAAAGTGTTGAAGTAGCGGGCGCGGGGGCCGAACTCGGCGACCATGTCCGGGCGCAGCACGATGCCCGCCATCGGGTAGCCGTTGCCCATCGGCTTGCCGATCGTCACCATGTCGGGGGAAACGCCGTGGCGTTCGAAGCCCCACATCGTCTCGCCGGTACGGCCGAAACCGGGCTGCACCTCGTCGGCGACGAAGAGGCCGCCGGCGTCATGGATCGCGTCCACCGCCGGCTTCAAAAAGCCTTTCGGGCCGGCGAAGATGCCGTCGCTCGAAAAGATCGTGTCGGCGATCAACATGGCTGGCCTGATGCCGTGACGCTTCAGGTCGGCGATGGCGGCGCTGACGTCGCGGCCGAATTTCTCCATCATTTCCTGTGGCGAATGGCGATAGCTGTCGGGCGCCGGCACGGTGCGCACATGGGGGCCGAGCGCCACCGCCTCGCCGAGCGAGGGGGAGAATTCGGCGACCGCGCCCGTCAGGCCGTGATAGGCGAGTTCCGTCGCGATGATGCCGGTTCCGCCGGTGACGAAGCGGGCGATGCGCACGGCAAGGTCGTTCGCCTCGCTGCCGGTGCAGGTGAACATCACCTGGCTCAGCGTGTCGGGGAAGGTGGCGGTCAGCGCCTCGGCATAGTCGACGATGCCCTCGTGCAGGTAGCGCGTATGGGTGTTGAGCAGGGCGGTCTGGCGGGTGATCGCCTCCACGACGCGCGGATGGCAATGGCCGACCGAGGCGACGTTGTTGTAGGCGTCGAGATATTCTTCGCCCGCCGCGTCATAAAGGAAGACGCCCTCGCCGCGCACGAGATGCAAAGGTTCCTCGTAGAACAGGCGGTAGGCGGGGCCGAGCACCTTTTCCCGGCGGGCGACAAGCGCCCGTTCGGCCTCGCCGAGCCGTTCGAAATCCGCGCGCGAGAATGCATTCACCATCGACATGGTCAGGCCTCGGAAAGGTTGGGCACGAGCTTTTTTAGCCCGGCCGGGGTGAGATCGGCGATATTGCGAAGGCCGCGCCGGGCGGCGGCGTGGTTGCGCAGGATGTAGTCCCGATTCTCGGGGAAGCGGACGGAGCGCCATTCGGCGATGATGATGGACATGGCCAGCCGGCAGCGCGTCAGGAGCGGCAGGACGTCGATTTCTGCCGGCTCCAGCCTGCGCGCCGACAGGAAGCCGGCGAGGAAGGCGCCGGCGCGTGCCGCCCAGTCGTCCGTCGAAAGGTGATAGGAGAGCGCGACGGCGAGGTCGTTGACCAGCGGCGCATGGACCATGTCGCCGAAATCGATGATGCCGACCAACCGCGCCGGCTCCGCCGGGTCGAGCAGGATGTTGTGCGGATTGAAGTCGTTGTGGATGATCTGCCGGTGGGTGAGGCCCTTGATCGCGGGAAGCGCCCGCGTGAACTCGGCCAGCACCGTCTCCACCTGTGCCCGCCGCTCCGGCGCGACATGGCCGGTGAGCGCATGAAGATCGAGCGTGTGGGAAATGTCCCACAGCAGTTTTCCTGCCGGCGGGCGGCCGTCATAGGTCGCAAGGCCGAGGCCGAGCTCGGCGAGCGCGCGGCCGACATTGCGGCTTTGCGCGGGCGATGCGGGCGTGCGGTGCTGCAATTCGCCGTCGAGGAAGGTGAGGAGGCGCATGATGCGCGGACCGTCGGCGGTGGCGAGCGCGTGGCTCGGCCCGCCGTTCTTCGTCGGCACGATCCGCGGCACGGGCACGGCCGGGGCGGCGGCCGCAAGATGCAGCAGCGCACCGTCCTGGAATTCCAGCGCGGCGGGCTCTTCCGCGGGGTTGGCGATTTTCAGGACGAAGGCCCTGCCGTCGGCCCCGGTGAAAAGGAATGTCTCGTCCCGTTCGCTGGAAAGCCGTTTGGCCGTGCCGGAAAGGCCGTAGACCGCCACGACGGCGGCCTCGGCATCGCGGAGTGCCGTCGCGCTCCAGGTCGCCGACAGGGAGTCCGTCTTTTCGGGCGCCGGCTGCGTCATGCTTGCTCCATAGGCGGCGGGCCTGTGACAGGTCCCGCTTGAAACGCGTCAAAAAAGATGCATCAAATATCGTGTTACTCGATTTTGCGGACCGGTTCCATGGCGGAATTCACCACACTGGATCATGAGAACCTGAGCGGCGTCGTCTACGGCGCGCTGTGCGACGCGCTGATGCAGGGGCGGTTCCAGCCCGGCGACCGACTGAAGATCCGGGACCTCGCCGAACAGTTCGGCACCAGCGTCACGCCGATCCGCGACGCCATCCTGCGGCTTGCCAACGACGAGGCGATCACCTTCCGCTCGCCGCGCGACATCCGCATCGCCGGCCTCAGCGGGAGCCGCTACCGGGAGATCCGGGCGATCCGCATCCGGCTGGAGGGGCTGGCGGCGGAAACCGCCGCGCAGGTGGCGACGAGCGCGGATATCCAGGCGCTGGAGCGGATCCTGCGGGAAAACGAAGAGGCGATCGCGACCGGGGACCGGCTGAAGGGCACACAGCTCAACCAGGCTTTCCACTTCCTTCTGCCGCAGATCGCAGGGCTTCCCGTGCTGACCACCATCCTGCGGCGGCTCTGGCTGCAGATGGGGCCGCACATTTCCGACGTCTACATCGCCGGCGGCCGGGCGATGATCGACCATCACTATCCCGTCGTCGAGGCGCTCAAGCGCCACGATCCCGCTGCCGCCTCGATGGCTGTCGCCGACGATATCCTCATCGGCGGAAAGCCGATCCTCGACCGCATCGAAGCGGCCGGCGTGCTGGGCCTGGCGCATCCCCGGCGATAGCTTCCAGTCCGGAAATGGCCTATTACGATGTATCAAGCATCAATGGAGACCGCAGATGACCGATGAACGTCGTTACATGTTGCTGACCGGGGCGAGCCGCGGCATCGGCCATGCGACGGTCAAGCTCTTCCAGGCCAAGGGTTGGCGCATCCTCACCGTTTCCCGCCAGCCCTTTTCCGAGGAATGCGCCTGGCCCTCGGCGCGGGAAAGCCATATCCAGGCGGATCTGGCGGACCTTTCGCAGATCGACCGGCTGGCCGCGACCGTGCGCGAGCGCCTGCCGAACGGCCGGCTGCATGCACTGGTCAACAATGCCGGCATTTCGCCGAAAGGACCGGACCGCAGCCGCCTCGGCGTGCTGGAGACGGATGCCGACGTCTGGGCGCAGGTCTTCAACGTCAACATCGTCTCGACGGCGCTGATCGCCCGCGCGCTGATGCCCGAGCTGGAAGCGGCGAAGGGGTCGATCGTCAACGTCACCTCGATCGCGGGCTCCCGCGTGCATCCCTTCGCGGGCGTCGCCTATGCGGCCTCCAAGGCGGCGCTTGCGGCGCTGACGCGCGAGATGGCGCATGAATTCGGCCCCCGCGGCGTGCGCGCCAATGCGATCGCGCCGGGCGAGATCGAGACCTCGATCCTCTCGCCGGGTACGGATGAACTGGTCGCGGAGGAGGTGCCGATGAGACGGCTGGGCGAGCCGCGCGAGGTCGCCGAAACCATCCATTTCCTCTGCACCGGGCAATCGTCCTATATCAACGGCGCCGAAATCCACATCAACGGCGGGCAGCACGTCTGACGCCGGGCGGGCGCCGGTATCGTCAGGGCCGGTGCTTCAGGGCGCGGGCCAGCACCTCGTAGACATGCGGCTCCAGCATGTGCGCCACGTTGAAGCGCATGAAGCCGGCGGCGCTCTGCGACACGCTGAAGACGTTGCCGGGGGCGAGCACGAGGCCGTCCGCAAGGGCGGCCTGCGCGACCTCGCCGGAATCCAGCCCCTCCGGCAGCCGGCACCACAGATTGAAGCCGCCGCGCGGCAGGAGCCAGGGCGTGATGCCGAGCCGGGAAAGCCGCTCGGCCGCCTCGCGCCGGGCGCGCACCAGCCGGCGCCTAAGGTCCTCCATGTGCTTGCGGTAGCCGCCGCCGGCGAGCATATGGGCGATGATTTCGCTGGAGATCGGGCTCGGGCCGCCGAAATTGGTGGCGATCTGCAGGTCGACCAGCCCCTCGATCCAGTCCGGCCGCGCGGCGATATAACCGCAGCGTGCCGAGGCGGAAAGCGTCTTGGAGAAGCTGCCGATGCGGATGACGCGGTCGAGCCCGTCGAGCGCGGCAAGCCGGGTGGAGGGCTCGGGCTCGAAGTCGGCGAAGATATCGTCCTCGACGATGATCGTCTCGCTGCCGGCCGCCGCGTTCAGCAGGCGGTGCGCCACCTGCGGCGACAGGGTCGCGCCGGTCGGGTTGTGGATGGCCGAGGTGGTGACGTAGAGCCGCGGCCGCTCCGCCGCAAGCACGGCCTCGAAGGCCGCAATGTCGGGGCCTGACGGCGTATAGGGCACGCCGACCACCGTCACCTGGTGCGCCTTCAGCAGCGCCTGGAAATTGAAGTAGCAGGGATCGTCCACCAGCACCGTGTCGCCGGGGCGCAGCAGGAAGCGGCCGATCAGGTCGAGCGCCTGCGTGCCCGTGCTCGTCAGCATCAGGTGCTCCGGCCCGGCCGAAATGCCTTCCTCCGTCAGCCGGCCGAGCAGCAGCCGGCGCAGCACCGCCGAGCCGCGTGTGCTGCCGTAATAGGACAGGAGGTCGCTGTCGCTCTTCGCCAGGCTGCGGATCGCCCGGCGCAGCGCCGCATCCGGCATCCAGTCCGCCGGCAGCCAGCCGCAGCCGGGTTTCGGCACGGCCGCGTCGGCATCGAGCGATTGGCGCGATACCCAGAACGGGTCCACCGCCCGCGCCTTCGGGGTCTCGGCCTCCGCCAGCTTCAGCGGGGGCAGGGTGCTGCCTGCGACATAGAAGCCGGAGCCGCGCTGCGCCCGGATCAGCCCCTCCGCCGCAAGCCGGTCATAGGCCTCCACGACGGTGGAGGGCGAAACGCCCATCGTGGCGGCGAACCGGCGGATCGAGGGCAGCCGGTCGCCCGGCGCGAGCGCGCGGCTGGCGATGCGATCGGTGATGGTCGCCATGGCCTTGGAAATCCGGCTTGTACTTTCGGTCATGTTCTCTTTCCGCATCCAAGATTCTTCTTTGCCGGCAGGCGGATGAGGCGCTCGTCCTCCCCCTCATCCGCCTGCCGGCACCTTCTCCCCGCAAGCGGGGCGAAGGGGATATGCCGGGCCGGTTTCCCCAGCCAATATCCGTTCGTGAGGCAAGTCCCCTCTCCCCGCTTGCGGGGAGAGGGTTAGGGTGAGGGGCAGCCGCCTTGCCCATAGAGGGTTTCTCATCTGTATTGTATATTGAACCAGTACAGTTCTTTTGAATTGTATCGCTTCTTCCCTGTCTTCGCCAGCCCTACCGTCGTAGAAGGAGGATGAATGCGAGGGAAAATGAGAACATCCATGGAAGGCTGGGGCAGCGGGCTTGCCGGCGTCGTCATCTTCAGCGGCTCGTTGCCGGCGACACGCCTGGCGGTGGCGGATTTCTCGCCGCTGTTCCTGACGTCGGCGCGCGCGGTGATCGCCGCGCTGCTCGGTGCGGCGCTGCTTTTTCTCCTGCGCCAGGCAAGACCGTCGCGCGATGCGCTTTTCCCGCTGGCGATCGTCGCGCTCGGCGTCGTCGTCGGCTTTCCTCTGCTGACGGCGCTGGCGCTGCAATACATCACTTCCGCCCATTCCATCGTCTTCGTCGGCCTCCTGCCGCTGGCGACAGCGATCTTCGCCGTGCTGCGCGGCGGGGAACGGCCCAAGCCGCTGTTCTGGCTGTTTTCCGGCATCGGCAGCGCGACGGTGGTGGGCTTCGCGCTGAATGCGGGCGGGGAGGCCTCGCTTGTCGGCGATCTCCTGATGGTCGCCGCCATCATCGCCTGCGGCCTCGGCTATGCGGAAGGCGCGAAGCTCTCGCGCACGCTCGGCGGCTGGCAGGTCATTTCCTGGGCGCTGATCCTCTCCCTGCCGCTGATGGCGGCCATCGCGCTCGTCTCGCTGCCCCAAACCTTCGCCGGCATCGATGGCGGCGCCTGGGCGGGGCTCGCCTATGTCTCGGTGTTCAGCATGCTGATCGGCTTCGTCTTCTGGTATCGGGGCCTTGCGCTGGGCGGCATCGCGGCGGTGGGGCAGTTGCAACTGCTCCAGCCCTTCTTCGGCCTGCTGCTCGCCGCCTTCCTGCTGCGCGAGCGCGTGAGCCCGACGATGCTGGTCACGACGCTCGCCATCGTGCTTTGCGTGGCGGGCGCCCGCAGGTTCGCCCGCTAGCGGCCCCTGCGTGTTCGGGCGATGGAGACGGCGCGCGAAATCTGCTATGGCTCTTGCCAGCGGTCCGCGCCTTCGGCGATAATGGGCGACGGGTCGGCCTGGGAGAGCTGGATGGCGGCAGATGTTCGCACGTCGAAGGAGATGAACGGCGCCCTGGCGCCGAAGGCGCTGCGCGTCGGCTTCATCCTGTCGAAAAGTTTCACGCTGTCCGCCTTCGCACTGTTCGTCGATACGTTGCGGCTGGCCAGCGACAGCGAGGACCGCTCGCGCCGCGTCCATTGCGACTGGGACGTCCTCAGCAGCACGCGCAACTTCATCACCTCGTCGAGCGGCATCCAGGTGGCCCCGACTGCGCCCTTCGCCGATCCCGCCTGTTTCGACTATATCGCCGTCGTCGGCGGCCTCCTGTCGGTGGAGGAGCCCATCGACAGCTATGCCCAGGCCTATCTGCGCAAGGCGGCCCAGGCCGGCGTCGGGCTGATCGGCCTGTGTACGGGCAGCTTCATCCTGGCCGAGGCGGGGCTCCTCAAGGGGCACACGGCCTGCGTGAGCTGGCTGCATCACCGTGATTTCCGCGGCCGTTTCCCCGATATCGAGGCGACGTCGGAGCAGATCTTCCGCTTCGACGGCAAGGTTGCCACCTGTGCCGGCGGCAGCAGCGTCGCCGATCTCGCCGCGACGCTGGTGCGCCACCATGTCGGCGAGGCGGCCGAGCGCAACGCGCTGGAGATCCTGCAGATCCGCCACCGGCGCGATGCGACCGACGTGCAGCCGCGCAATCCGCTCGGCCTCGAAGCCCGCGACCGCCGCGTGCATCTCGCCATCCTGATGATGGAGCAGCACACCGAGGACCTCCTGTCGATCGACAGCATCGCCACCATGACGGGCGTCTCCCGCCGCCAGCTCGAGCGGCTGTTCGAGGGCGACATGGGCGCCTCGCCGAGCGCGATCTACATGAAGATCCGCATGGCCGCCGCGCTCACCATGGTGATGCGCACCAACAAGCCGCTGATCGAGATCGCGCTGGAGACCGGCTTCGAGAGCCTGTCGCACTTCACCCGGCGCTTCCGCGCCGCCTTCGGCGATACGCCCTCGCAGATCCGCCGCGACGGCCGCCGCCAGGCCGGCTGAGGGGCAAATCGCCCGGCGGCCGGGAACCAAGCCGCGGGGAAACCGTTCGGTCTCCATTGCTGAGAAGGAGACCGCAATGGCAAGCAACGACGTCCAATCCCAGATTTCCGCCCTGCGCGCAGAGATCGCCCAACTCCAGAAGGATCTTGGCGAGCGCGGCAGCGAGGCCTATGAGGCGGTCCGCGATCGCGCCGGCAATGCCGTCGAGGCCGCCCGTCCGGCCGCCCGCTCGGCAACCAGATATGTGCGCAACGAAGGCGCCGCCGTGGCGCAGGCCGCGCGCGAACATCCCGCAGGCCTGTCGACGGTCGTCCTGACGGCAGGCCTTGCCGGCGTCGTTCTCGGCTACCTGCTCGGCTCGCTCGAAAACGAACCGCCCCGCCGCGAGCGCTGGTTCTGAAAGACGAAAGCCCGGCAATGCCGGGCTTTTTCATGCCTTTACCGCATCGGTTCCCCGGGCCGGGCCCGGGGATGGCTTTCACCGGTGGCGAAGACCGAACAGGTAGCCGATGAAGGCGGCGCCGGCGAGAGCGGCGAGCGGGTTGGCCTGGATGGTCTGGCGCACCTCGTCGCGCACGGATTCCGCCTTGGCGACCGCAAGCTGGCCGGTGCCTTCGGCGATCAGCCCGGCGGATTCCTTCAGCCGGCTGATTTCCGCCTTCAGCGCCTCGATCTGCTCGTTCACCGTTGCTTCCGCCGCCGCGGCGCGGGCGTCTTCCGAAATGCTGTCGCGCCCTTCAACGACGCCGAGCGTGCGTTTGCCGGTGCTCTTTTCGTCAGCCATGGACATGTCTCCTGGATTTGATGGAATGGCGAAAGGAGAACTTTCGCCGCGCCACTTGGTTCCCGCCGGTGATTCAAACTGTGATCTTTCCCCCGCGAGGCGGCGATTGACTCTTGCGGAATTTGAGAACAAATAAGGAACATATTGCCTTTCAACCGGGAGCCCGCCAAGCCGATGTCCGCCTGCGCCCATGCCGTTGTCGCCGATCTGCGCGACCGCATCCGGCAGTTCGACGGCCGCGCCCGGCGCGAGCGGGCGGTGCTGCCCTTCGGCGTGCCGGAGATCGACGAGCGGCTGCCGGGCGGCGGGTTGGCGCTGGCCAGCCTGCACGAGATCTGCGGCGGCGGCAACGACGCCGTCGAGGCCGGCGCCGCCATGCTCTTTGCCGCGGGCATCGCCGCGCGCACGAAGGGGCAGGTGCTGTGGTGCCTGACGCGGCCCGATCTTTTCGCGCCGGCGCTGGCGCAGGCGGGCCTTGCGCCCGGCCGGGTCCTCTATGTGGAGGCGGGCGACGAGAAGAGCCTGCTGCTCTGTTTCGAGGAGGGGCTGCGCCATGGCGGGCTCGGCGCCGTCGTCGCGGAGGTGGCGCGCCTGTCGATGAGCGCCTCGCGCCGCCTGCAGCTTGCTGCGGAGGCCGGCGGCACGCTCGGCCTCGCCCTGCGCCGCTTCCGCCACCTCAAGGAGGCGAATGCGCTTGCGCAGCCCTCTGCCGCCGTGACGCGCTGGCGGGTCTATATGCGGCCCTCCGCGCCCCTTCCCGTGCCGGGCATCGGCCGGGCGCAATGGCTGCTGGAACTGGCCCGCTGCCGGGCCGGCGAGGCGGCGGAGTTTGACGTGGAGGCCACCGATGCCGAGGGTCGTATCGCTTTTTCTTCCCGGCTGGCCGATCGATCGCCTGCGGCGGGCGCTCGGCGCTTCGGCACCGCCGTCCGATAGCCGGCTCGTTCTCGTCGGCCGCGACGGCGCGCGCCGCATCCTGACGGCGGTAAGCCGACCGGCCGAGCAGGCGGGCCTGCGCGTCGGCATGCCGCTCACCAAGGCCCATGCGCTGCTGCCGGACGTTGCCACCATGCCCGCCGACCCCGCCGCCGATGCCGCCGCCTTGAGCCGCCTCGCGCTCTGGGCCCTGCAGCACTATGCGCCCATCGTCGCCCCCGATCCGCCGGACGGCCTCGTCATCGACACGACCGGGGCCGATCACCTGCACGGCGGCGAAGAACGCATGCTGAGCGGCCTCGTCAACCGGCTTGCCGCCTCCGGCATATTCGCCCGCGCCGCCGTCGCCGACAGTTGGGGCGCGGCCCATGCCGCCGCCCGCTTCCTGGCCGATCCCGTCTGCATCATACCGCCGGGCAAGGCGGGCGAGGCCGTGTCGCCCCTGCCGGTTCTCGGGCTGCGGATCGAGCCGGAAACCGTGACGGGTCTCCACATGCTCGGCTTCCAGGCGATCGGCGACGTGCTCGCCGTGCCGCGCGCGCCGCTCGTCCTGCGTTTCGGCCCGCTCCTCGGCCGCCGGCTCGACCAGCTCCAGGGCACGGTTTGCGAACCCGTCGATCCGCTGCGCGATCCGGAGCTTGTCACAGTCCGCAAGGTTTTCGGCGAGCCGATCGGCGCCCCCGAGACCATCGTGCGCTACACGACCGGCCTGGTGCACGATCTCTGCGCCGCGCTGGAAAAACGCGGCCTCGGCGCCCGCCGGCTCGATCTCCTGTTCCACCGCGTCGACAATTCCCTGCAGGCGATCCGCGTCGGCACGGCGCGCGCCGTGCGCGACACAAAACAGCTCGTCCGCCTCCTGACGGACCGCATCGAGACGATCGACCCCGGCTTCGGCATCGAAATCATGGACCTGACCGCAACGCTCGCCGAACCGCTCGTCCTCCAGCAGGCCGTCTCCTTGCTGATCGAGGAGGAGGAGGCGGACCTTGCCGGCCTCGTCGACGTGATCGCCAACCGCATCGGCGCCGCGCGCCTCTACCGCATCGCCCCGGTCGAAAGCGACGTGCCGGAGCGCTCCTTCCGCCGCATTCCGCCGCTTTCGCCCGAGACGGGCATGACCTGGCCGAGCCGCTGGCCGCGTCCCGCGCGGCTCCTCGCGCGGCCGGAGCCCATCGAAGTCATGGCGCTCCTGCCCGACCATCCGCCCGCCTCCTTCACCTGGCGCGGCGTGCGGCGGCTGGTCAAGCGGGCCGACGGGCCGGAGCGCATCTTCGGCGAATGGTGGAAGCGCGATGCCGAACTGGCGGCCGTGCGGGATTATTTCCAGGTCGAGGACGCCGAAGGGGAGCGCTTCTGGCTCTTCCGTTCCGGCAATGAGGAGCAGGCGGCAAGCGGCGCCGGCCGCTGGTTCCTGCACGGGATTTTTGCATGAAACCGCGTTATGCCGAGCTTCAGGTGACGTCCCATTTCTCGTTCCTGCGCGGGGCGAGCAGTTGTGCGGAGCTGTTCGCGCAGGCGAGCGACCTTGGCATGGAGGCGCTGGCCGTCGTCGACCGCAACAGCCTTGCCGGCGTCGTCCAGGCCTTCAAGGCCTCGCGGGAGCTCCCGGCGGATGGCCCGAAGGTGCGGCTGGTCGTCGGCTGCCGGCTCGACCTTGTCGATGGCATGTCGCTGCTCGTCTACCCGACCGACCGCGCCGCCTATGGCCGCCTCTGCCGCCTGCTCACCATCGGCAAGAAGAGGGCCGGCAAGGGGAAATGCCATCTCGACTGGGCGGACGTCACAGAATGGAGCGAGGGCCTCCTCGCCGTACTGGTGCCCGACGAGGCGGACGAGACCGCCGCCTTCCATCTGCGCCGCCTGCACGAACATTTCAGGGACCGCTGCTACCTCGCCCTCACGCTGCGCCGCCGGCCGAACGACCAGCTGCGGCTGTTCGACCTTTCCAACCTCGCCGCCCGCCATGGCGTGCCCACCGTCGTCACCAACGACGTGCTCTACCACGCGCCTGCCCGGCGCATGCTGCAGGATATCGTCACCTGCATCCGCCACAACGTCACCATCGACAATGCCGGCTTCCTGCGCGAGCGCCACGCCGACCGCTACCTGAAGGCCCCGGAGGAGATGCACCGGCTTTTTGCGCGTTATCCGGAGGCGCTGCGACGGACGCTGGAGGTCGTGGAACGCTGCCGGTTCTCGCTGGACGAGTTGAAGTATCAGTATCCGGATGAAACGCCCCATCCGGACATGAGCCCGCAGGAAACCTTGGAGGCCTTCGTTCGCCAGGCCGTTATCGAGCGCTATCCGGCCGGTTTGCCGGAGACGGTGCGGGAAAGGCTCGACCATGAATTGGGGCTGATCGAAAAGAAGCAATACGCGCCCTATTTCCTGACGGTCAACGCGATCGTACGCCATGCACGCTCCATCGGCATACTCTGTCAGGGGCGTGGTTCGGCTGCCAACAGCGCCGTCTGCTTCGTTCTCGGGATCACCGCGATCGATCCGGAGCGGAGCCACCTTCTCTTCGAGCGCTTCGTTTCTGAGGAGCGCGACGAGCCACCCGATATCGATGTGGATTTCGAGCACGAGCGGCGGGAAGAGGTGATCGGCTGGATCTACGAGACCTACGGATGGGATCGATCCGCGCTCTGCGCGACGGTTATCCGCTATCGCTCCCGGGCGGCGATGCGCGATGTCGGCCGGGCGCTCGGCATGCCGGAGGATGTGCTGAAGGCGTTGTCCTCACAGGTCTGGGGTTGGTCCAACGATGTGCCGCAGAGCCATGCGGTTTCGGCCGGGCTCAACGTTGACGACCGCCGTATCCGGCTGCTGTTCGATCTCGCGCATCAGTTGATTAATGCCCCGCGTCACCTCTCGCAGCATCCGGGCGGCTTCGTGCTGGCGCGTGACCGGCTGGATGATCTGGTCCCGATCGAGCCGGCGGCCATGGACGAGCGGCAGGTGATAGAATGGGACAAGGACGACATCGAATATCTGCACTTCATGAAGGTCGACGTACTGGCGCTCGGTATGCTGTCGTGCATGCGCCGTGCCCTGGATTTCCTTCGAGAGCACAAGGGGGTCGACTACGACCTCACCACTATACCCGCCAAGGACAGGGCGACGTTCGAGATGATCTCGAAGGCCGATACGATCGGTACGTTCCAGATCGAGAGCCGGGCGCAGATGTCCATGCTGCCACGCCTGAAACCGCAGACATTTTACGATATCGTCATCCAGGTGGCGATCGTTCGGCCGGGGCCGATCCAGGGCGACATGGTGCATCCTTACCTGAAGCGTCGGCAAAAACTGGAGGATGTCGATTATCCGAGCACGGCCTTCCGGAAGGTCCTTGAACGCACGCTTGGCATACCGTTGTTCCAGGAGCAGGCCATGCAGGTCGCCATCGACTGTGCCGGTTTCAAGCCGGGACGGGCCGATCAGTTGCGCCGGGCGATGGCGACCTTCAAGCATACCGGCGGCGTGGACAAATTCCGCGATGAACTGATCGACGGCATGGTCAAGAATGGCTATCCTCGCGACTTCGCCGAACGCATCTGCCGCCAGCTTGAAGGGTTCGGGTCCTACGGCTTTCCGGAAAGCCACGCCTACAGTTTCGCCATCATCGCCTATGCCTCGGCCTGGATGAAACGCCACCATCCGGAGATCTTCTGCGCGGCCCTGCTCAATTCCCAGCCGATGGGGTTCTACGCGCCGGCGCAGATCGTGCGCGATGCGCGCGAGCACGGGGTGGAGGTGCGGCCGGTCTGCGTCAATGCCAGCCGGTGGGATTGCACGCTGGAGCCGGCGGAGGAGGGGAAGCTTGCCGTGCGGCTCGGGCTTCGGCTGGTGAAGGGGCTCCAAAACAAGGAGATGGGCGATTTTCTTGCGGCAAGGGGTGAGGCGCCCTTTGCCTCGGTCGACGATCTCTGGCGCCGCACGGACCTCGCTTCCGACGCGCTGGTGCGGCTTGCCGAGGCGGATGCCTTCCGGCCGTCGCTCGGGCTTGCCCGCCGCGAGGCCTTGTGGGCGATCCGCGGCTTTCGGGACGAACCGCTGCCGCTCTTTTCCGCGGCAGCGGCGCGGGAGGCGGCGGTGGTGCCGGAACTTTCGGAGCCGGCGGTGCCGCTGCGACCCATGGTGGCGGGCGGCGAGGTGGTGGAGGACTATGGCCATGTCGGCCTGACGCTCCGGGCCCATCCGGTCAGCTTCTTGCGGGAGAGTCTTGCGCGCCGCCGCATGCTTTCCTGTGCCGAGGCGACACGGCTTGGCGATCGCCGGAAGGTCGAGACGGCCGGCATCGTGCTCGTCCGCCAGCAGCCGGGCTCGGCCAACGGCGTCATCTTCGTGACGATCGAGGACGAAACGGGCATCGCCAACCTCGTCGTCTGGCGCAAGGTCTTCCTCGCCCATCGCCCCATCGTGATGGGCGCGCCGATGATCGGCGTCAAAGGCTATATCCAGCGGGAGGGCGAGGTGGTGCATATCGTCGTGCAACACCTCACCGATCTTTCGGCTGATTTCGCCACTATCGGCCGGCGCGGCGATGCCGCGCAGCCGGAAAGCCGCGAGGCGGTGCGGACTATCCGCGTCCAGTCCCGCGACTTCCATTAGGAAGATCGAACAAGCCGCTGGATCGGCACGGGTTTTGCCGATTGAAGCAGATGGTTCCCGTTACATGAAGTCGCGCGGGATCGCCTTTTCGAACGTCTTCTCGAAGATCTGCGCTTCGCCCTCGAAGGCGCGCACGCTGGCCGAGATCAGCCAATCCGTCGCCGTGCAGGCGATGGTGGCGGTCGAGACGGTGCGCACGAACCAGCCGCGGCGCTGCATGTCGCAGGTCCAGACGGCGGTGCCGGTCATCGAGAGCGGGTCGTTCTCGGCGATCGACCAGAGTTCGTCGCGCAGTTGCCGGGTGGCAAGGCCGGTGCCGGGGTGCTCGTAGAGGCCGGTATCCTCGTAGATCGTATATTCGGTGAGGCCGTTCGTCAGGTCACGCTCGACCCCGCGGGCGGTTTCGGCCGGGGCAAGCTCGGTATATTTCGGCAGCGGATCGGGATTGGCCGGCTCGGGGAGCGCGATGACCCGGTGCGCGCCGAGCTTCGGCAGGGCGAGGCCGAGCGAGGCGAGATCGATCGTCACGGCGGCATCCGTCGGCGGCGGCAGCACCATCGGCCAGTAGGCGGTCGAGAGCGACAGGCGGATGCGGTGGCCGGCGCGGAAGCGGTAGCCCGTGGCATCGAGCACCAGGCGCACGCGTACCTTCTCACCGCGCGGCATCGCCTTCGGTTCGCCGTTGCCGTCGCGATGGGCGAGGTTGACGACACCGAAGGTGACGCGCGTCGACGTGCCGTCGGGGTGGATATCGACGAGGCGGGCGCAGAGATTGGCGATCTCGGCATCCGTCGAGACCTCGCATTCCAGCACGGGCTGGCCGAGGAAGTCCTGTGCCTGCGTGAGCGGCGCGGTCTCGATCACCAGCGAGCCGGCATCGTCGAGGCGCTGGTCGAGCGCCATTTCCGCGTCCGGCTTCAGCGTGAACCATTCGCCGGCCATGATGCCGGTGTCGAGCGGCGATTTCAGGGTGCGGTCGTGGCCGCTGGCGCCGGCGATCGGCATGCCGGGGGTGAGCGTGCCGTATTGCTCGACATAGAAGGTCGCCATCTCGGGCGCCTCCCAGCGGTCCTTGGCGACCCAGAAGCCCGGATCGGCCTCACGGCGCAGCGCCGGGCGGGCGGCATCCTGGATATAGGCGCGCACCTGCGGCGTTTCCTCCGCGCCGTTTTCCGCGCCGCGCAGCCAGCGGTTCCACCAGGCGATGGCCTCGCCGTGGAAATCCATGCGCGGCTTCGGCCAGGCGAAATGCGGGTATTTGTGGACCCAAGGGCCGATCAGCGCCTTCGCCCTGTCGCCAAGACCCTCGACGGCCTTGAGCGGCGTGCTGCGATAGCCGTCCGCCCAGCCGGCGATGACGAGGGCGGGCACCGGGAAGCCGGCGAAATCCTCGCAAATGGAACCGTGCTTCCAGAAGGCGTCGCGGCGCTGGTGCTGCAGCCATTCCTCCAGGAAGAAAGGCTCGTTCTCCAGCCGCTCCAGCCACATCGCCTTCCAGCGTTCGCCGACGATTTCGGGGTCGGGCGAGCGGGACTGGTAGGCGAGCATGGTGGCGGCCCAGGAAAGCTGGGCGGAAAGATGCGTGCCGTTCTTGTAGTGGATGTCGTCGTTGTAGCGATCGACGGTGGAGGCGATGGAGATGACGGCCTTCAGCGCCGGCGGCTTCAGCGCGGCGACCTGCAGGCAATTGAAGCCGCCCCAGGAAATGCCCATCATGCCGACCGAGCCGTTCGACCAGGGCTGGGCGGCGATCCAGGCGATGAGCTCGCAGGCATTGGCCAGTTCGAGCGGCGTATATTCCCCGTCGATGACGCCGTCCGATTCGCCCGAGCCGCGGATATCGACGCGCACGCCGGCAATGCCGGCGGCGGCGAAGACGGGATAGGTCGATTCGTCGCGCGGGCTCGTGCCGTCGCGCTTGCGGTAGGGCAGGAATTCGAGGACGGCGGGCACCGGATCGGCCTCCGCGCCGCCGGGCATCCAGATGCGGGCGGCAAGGCGCGTGCCGTCGGCAAGCGTGATCCACTGGTTTTCGATGACGGTGAAGGGGCGATCTGTCATTTACGGTCCGTTCCGGAGAAGACGCGGCGGGAGGGGCTGCGCCGAGCATGCCCGATTTGCCTGCCGGGCGTCGAGCCGGATGCGACCTTTGCCCCCTGCCGAATCGTCACGGGACGTGGAAATGGCAAATCCGCGAATCGCGAAAATGCCCTATCCTGTCGTTTTGCCCGGGGAGCCGCGTCGGAATGGAGAAGACCGCTATGCAGAATACCGAGCCGCGGCGCGGTCGGATCACGGCCGGCGGCGGCGCGTGATGGCCGTCGAGCTGGACAACGGCAGTGCGCGGATCGCCGTGCGCCCCGATCTCGGTGCGGGCCTGGCGGCCTTCGAGGTCCGGCACGGCGGCGGCTGGCAGCCGATCCTGCGCAGGGTCGATCCCGCCACGGCCCATCCCTTCGCGCTTTCCAGCATCCTTCTCGTGCCGTTTTCCGGCCGGGTCTCCGGCGGCGGCTTTGCCTTCGACGGCGCCTTTCACGCCTTGCCGCGCAACATGGAGGGCGAGCCCTATCCGATCCACGGCAACGGCTTTGCCGCCGCGTGGACCGAGACCGCCCGAAGCCGCGATTGCATCACCCTGGCCTTGTCGTCGCACGGGCCGGGACCGTTCCGCTACGATGCGGCGGTGACCTACCGGCTGGAGGGGGCCGGCCTCGTCATGGAGCTCAGCCTCGTCAACCGCGCCGGGATGCGCCTGCCTTACGGGGCCGGTTTCCATCCCTGGTTCGTGCGCGATGCCGATACGCTGCTGCGCGCGCCGGCCGAGGGCGTCTGGCTGGAGCGCGACGACCATCTCCCGAAGGCCCATGCGCCCGTCGCCGCGCATCCGGACATGGATTTCAACGCATTCCGTCCGCTGCCGGCGCGCTGGATCAACGCGTGGTTCGACGGCTGGAACGGGACGGCGCGCATCGACTGGCCGGCGCGCGGCCTGCGGGCGGATATCGAGGCGAGCGAGGCGCTGCGCCAATATGTGGTCTTCTCGCCGGCCGGGGATGCGGATTTCTTCTGCTTCGAGCCGGTGAGCCATGCCGTCGATGCCTTCAACCTGCCGGCCCGGCCCGATGGCTACGGCCTGACGATCCTTGCGCCCGGCGAGAGGCTGGATATCCGCGCCCGGATCGCCGTATCGCCGCTCGCCGGCTGAACACATTCCCTTCGCTATGGAATTCGACGCTTCCGCCGATCGGACAATCGTGCGCGAGGCTTGAAACAAAAATCCATATATGAAAGAATAATTCAAATAAGAATTTCAGTGGCGCGGCCGTCCGGCGCGCAGGAGGATATGCGCATGCAGGATGAGACGGGACTTCTGGCCGGCCTGACGGTGGTCGATATGAGCCAGTTCCTCTCCGGCCCCTATTGTTCGTTGCGGCTTTCCGATCTCGGCGCGCGCGTCATCAAGATCGAGCGGCCGGACGGCGGCGACCTGTCCCGCCGGCTCTATCTCAGCGACACGGAGGTCGGCGGCGATTCCACGCTCTTCCACGCCATCAACCGCGGCAAGGAAAGCCTCGGCATCGACCTGAAGGACCCGGAGGACCTCGCCTTCCTGCGCAGGCTTCTCGGCAAGGCCGACGTGCTCATCCAGAATTTCCGCCCGGGCGTCATCGAGCGCCTCGGCCTCGACTATGCGGCGGTGAAGGCGATCAATCCGGCGATCGTCTATGCCTCGATCAGCGGCTACGGTGAGGACGGCCCCTGGGTCATGCGGCCGGGGCAGGATCTGCTGGCGCAGGCGCGTTCCGGCCTGATGTGGCTGAACGGCGACGAGGCGCAGGGGCCGGTGCCCTTCGGCCTTGCGGTCGCCGATATGCTCGCCGGCGCCAATGCCTGCCAGGGCATTCTCGCCGCCCTGGTGCGGCGCGGCATTTCCGGCGCGGGCGCCCATATCCAGACGAGCCTCCTCGAAAGCCTCATCGATTTCCAGTTCGAGGTGCTGACCACCCATCTCAACGACGGCGGTCGCAAGCCGAAGCGCTCGGATTTCCGCAGCGCGCATGCCTATCTCTCCGCGCCCTACGGCGTCTATCCGGCACGGGACGGCTATCTGGCGATCGCCATGACGCCGCTCGGCCGCCTGCAGGATCTTCTGGGGATCGAGGCGCTGGCGCCCTATCGCGACGACAGCCGGGCCTGGTTCACCGCGCGCGATGCGATCAAGCAGATCATTGCCGGCCGCATCGCGACCGGGACCGTCGACCATTGGCTCTCCATCCTGGAGCCGGCCGACATCTGGTGCTCCAAGGTGCTGGAATGGCCGGAGCTTCTGGCCAGCGACGGCTTCCGTATCCTCGACATGCTGCAGACGGTGACGCGGGAGGACGCCGTCTCGATCGGCACGACCCGCTGCCCCGTGCGGGTGAACGGCCAGCGTCCCTCAGGCCAGCGCGCCGCGCCGCGCGTCGGCGAGCATACGGCGGAAATCCGCGCGGAGTTCGCATGATGGGCACGATCACCCTCAAGGGCATGACCTGGAGCCACCCGCGCGGCTACGATCCCATGGCGGCCTGCGCGCGGTACTGGCACGACAGGACCGGCGTTACCATCGAATGGGACAAGCGCTCGCTGCAGGATTTCGAGAGTTTTCCGGTCGAGGACCTCGCCCGGCGCTACGACCTCATCGTCATCGATCATCCGCATGTCGGGCAGATCACGGCGGAAGGCTGCCTTGCGCCGCTGGACCTGCCTGGCCGCGAGGCGGCCTTCGCGGCGCTGGCGGACGGCTCCGTTGGCCTCTCGTTCCCGAGCTATAACTGGCAGGGCCGGCAATGGGCTTTCCCGATCGATGCGGCAAGCCAGGTGCTCGCCTTCCGGCCGGACAGGCTGGACGCGGCGCCGGCTACCTGGGCTGAGGTGCTTGACCTGGCAAAAGCCGGCGAAGTGCTGCTGACGCTGCGTCCGCCGCATTCCCTGATGTGCTTCTTCACGCTGTGCGGCAATCTCGGCCGGCCCTGTTCGGTGGAACGGGACAGGCCCTTCGTCGATGCCGAGATTGGCACGCAGGCGATCGAGATGATCCGGGAACTCGCCGCGCTCACCGACCCGGCCTGCCTCGGTATGGATCCTATCGCCGTGCTGGACCGGATGGGGGAGGCGGGATCCCCCTACAGCGTTTCGCCGCTGATCTACGGCTATGTCAGCTATTCGCTTGCGGGCTTCCGGGCAAACCGCATCGCCTTCGCCGACATGCCGGTTGCCGGCGGCCCGGGGCCGGTCGGCTCGGCGCTCGGCGGTACGGGCATCGCCGTCTCGGCCTTTTCGGCGCAGCGCGAGGCGGCGATCGACTTCGCCTATTTTGTCGCCGGCGGGCCGCAGCAGGCGGGGCGCTACTGGCAGGCCGGCGGCCAGCCCGGCCATGCGGCGGGCTGGGAGGACGAGGCGGCCAATGCCGCGACGCTCGACTTCTACCGCAATACGCGCCGGACGCTGGAGGGCGCCTGGCTGCGCCCGCGGCACGACGGCTACATGCCCTTCCAGGAGGCCGCGTCGCAGCGCATCAACCGGGCCGTGACGGGCCGCGAGCCGGCAGCGGCGGCCGTTGCCGATCTCAACGCGCTCTTCCTGAGGAGTTTTGCCGAGGGCGGATGAGCGCGCCTTCGGGTACGGTGCCTATGGATCCTCGGCGCTGAAGCCGGCTCCGGCCATTTCCGAGAGCCGGCGCGTCGTCTCGCCGAGCATCTGGATGGTCGTCGAGATATCCGGCGCGACCGGCGTGTTGATCAGGGTGATATAGGGGATGGTCAGGGCGGCGATCGCCCTGCCGTCCGCGCCGAGCACCGGCGCCGAGAGGTTGATGACGCCCGCCGTCTGGGCGCTCGGCATCATTTCATAGCCGCGCGAGCGGATGAGATCGAGCCGCGCCAGGAATTCCGGCGTGACGCGCACATCCGTGCCGCCGTCGCCGACATGCTCGGCGATCATGCGCAGGCGCTCCTCCGGCGAGCGGAAGGCGAGCAGCGCGTGGCCGGAACCCGTGTCGAACAGGCCGATGCGCGAGCCGACGCGGATGGAGATGCCCCAGTAGCCGGGCGCCTCCTGCTGGGCGATGACGACGGGATTGCCGCGGTCGAAGACGACGAGCTGGTTGGCCTGGCGCGAGGCCTCGGCCAGTTCGCGCATCAGCGGCACGGCGAAGGAGACCAGCCGGCGCACGGGCGCGTGCAGTTGCGCCAGGCCGAAAAGCTTCAGCGTCAGGGAAAAGCGGTCGCCGTCGATGCGGGTGACGTAGCCGCGTTTCACCAGCCGGTCGAGCATGCGGTAGAATTCGTTCGGGCTGCGATCGAGCCGCTTGGCGATTTCCGCCTGGGTAAGGCCGCCATCGACGGCGGCCAGCAGTTCCAGGATATCGAGGCCCTTGTCGAGCGCCGGCGCCCTGTAGCGATCGTTTTCCTCGTCCGACACGCGGGCTCCTCCAGTGAATGAGCAAATTCATATACGCGGAAACAGGAGGAGACAATCCCGGGAGGCCGATTTGCGCTTGACGATATGTGAATAATTGGTTTGTATATGAATGAAGCCCTTATCGGTAAGGGCTGGCGAAAAGCCATTGGGAGGAGAAGATGACGAGATTTCTAGCCGGCGTTGCCGCCGGTGCCGTGATCTGCGCATGGGCGGGTTCAGCGCTTGCGGCCGATCTGCCGGGAAAATTCGAGGGCGTCACCGTCGATGCGAAGCTCATCGGCGGGCAGCAGTATGAAGCGCTCTATGCGCGCATCGCCGAATGGGAGAAGGCGACGGGCGCGAAGGTGAACGTTCTTTCCAAGAAGAACCATTTCGAGCTGGACAAGGAGATCAAGTCGGACATCGCGACCGGCAACATCACCTGGTGCGTCGGCTCGAACCATTCGTCCTTCGCCCCGCAATATCCCGACATCTACACGGATCTTGCCGCGCTCCTGCCGAAGGAGGAGATCGACGCCTTCGTGCCGGCCAACATCGCGTCCTCGACGCTTTCCGGCAAGCTGGTGATGCTGCCGCGCGCGCAGTTCGACGTCTCCGCGCTCTACTACCAGAAGAACCTTTATGAGGACGACGCCAAGAAGGCGGCGTTCAAGGAGAAGTACGGCTACGATCTTGCCCCGCCGGACACCTGGCAGCAGGTTTCAGACCAGGCGGTCTTCTTCGCCAGCCCGCCGGATTTCTACGGCACGCAATATGCCGGCAAGGAAGAGGCGATCAACGGCCGCTTCTACGAGATGCTGGTCGCCGAGGGCGGCGAATATCTCGATGCCGACGGCAAGCCGGCCTTCAATTCGGAAGCGGGCGTTCGCGCACTCGACTGGTTCGTCAATCTCTACAAGGCCAAGGCCGTGCCGGCCGGCACGACGAACTATCTGTGGGACGACCTCGGCCAGGGCTTTGCCTCCGGCACGATCGCGGTCAACCTCGACTGGCCCGGCTGGGCGAGCTTCTTCAACGATCCGAAGTCGTCCAAGGTCGCCGGCAATGTCGGCGTGAAGGTGCAGCCGGCCGGCTCTTCCGGCAAGCGCACCGGCTGGTCCGGCCACCACGGCTTCTCGGTCACCGAAAGCTGCGCCAACAAGGAAGCGGCCGCCTCGCTCGTCTGGTTCCTCACCAACGAGGACAGCCAGAAGCTGGAATCCTCCGCCGGTCCGCTGCCGACGCGCACGGCCGTCTGGGATTACAACATCCAGCAGGCGGAAAGCGATGCCTACCGCAAGGAAGTGCTGACCGCCTTCCAGGAAGCGGCCAAGCATGCCTTCGCCGTGCCGCAGACGCCGGCCTGGATCGAGATCTCCAACGCCGTCTATCCGGAACTGCAAGCCGCCATCCTCGGCGACAAGACCTCCAAGGAGGCGCTGGACACGGCGGCCGAGAAGGCGACGCAGATCCTCGAGGACGCCGGCGCGCTCTGAGAGGCTGGAGATCGTTCTCCGCGCAATGCAGGCTGACCTGGTTGCAACTTCTCCTCCGTTATGGTCGGGCTTGACCCGACCATCCACCTCCTCGCGGAGGCTTGGATCCTCGGGTCAAGCCCGAGGATGACGCTGGAGGGCGGGGCGGGCGCTACTCCTAAAAGCGGGCTGGCGGCGGACGCCGTCCAAGGCAAACAAACCTGCGGCCGCCCTCAGCGGCCGCTTCTTGAAATACGGCGGCGTCCGGAAAGGGCGGCCGTCCGGAGCATATCCAAGAGGCATTCATGAAAGGCTGGAGGCCACCGGCGCCGTTTCTGCTTCTGCTGCCCGCCGTCGTGGTGCTTGCGGCCGTCGTCATCGTTCCGCTCATCCTGTCGCTCTATTCGAGCTTCACGCCCTTCCGGCTGACGCAGCCCGCCTCGCTCTACACCTTCGTCGGCTTGCGCAACTATGCTCGCATCCTGTCCGACGTCGAATTCTGGACGGCGTTCGGCCGCACCGTGCTTCTGCTGACCGTCGCGCTCAATGTCGAGATGCTGCTCGGCCTCGGCCTTGCCATGCTGGTGGAGAAGGCGACGAGCGGCCAGCGGCTGCTGCGCACCGTCATGATGTTCCCGATGATGTTCTCGCCCATCCTCGTCGGCTTCCAGTTCAAGTTCATGTTCAACGACAATATCGGCCTCGTGAACAATGCCCTGCAATCGCTCGGCCTTGCGGACCAGGCGATCCCGTGGCTGATCGACGGCTCGCTCGCCTTCACGGCGATCCTGATCGCAGAGATCTGGTCGTCCACCTCGGTCTTCGCCATCCTCATCCTCGCAGGTCTGCTCGCCATGCCGAAGGAGCCGATCGAGGCGGCGCGCGTCGACGGCTGCACGCCCTGGCAGACCTTCCGCTACGTCACCTGGCCCTTCATCATGCCGTTTGCCTATATCGCGATGACCATCCGCTCGCTCGACGTCGCGCGCGCCTATGACATCGTGAAGATCATGACGGACGGCGGGCCGGCCAAGCGCACGGAACTGTTGTGGACGCTCGTCTCGCGCACCGCCTATGCGGATGCCCGCATGGGCCTTGCCAATGCCATGGCCTATGTCGCGATCCTGCTCTCCATCCTCTTCACCGTCTATTTCTACCGCAAGCTTGCGGCAGCGCGGACCCAGATTGCGGCGGAGTGGTAGTCAGATGAACGAGAACGCAAAAGCGCGCATCAACGGCATTCTCCTGTCGATCGCGCACAAGATCGGCCTCTTCCTGGCAATGGCCGTCATCTGCCTGCCGGGCCTGTGGATCGTGCTCGCCTCGTTCCGGCCGACGGTGGAGATCATGGCAAAGCCGCCGGTCTGGATCCCGCAGGACCTGTCCTTCGACGCCTATGTCGCGATGTTTTCCGGCGTCGGGCAGGGCGGCATCCCGATCATCGAGTATTTCCGCAATTCGCTGATCATCTCCGTCACCTCGACGGCGATCGCGCTCGCCATCGGCATGGCCGGCGGCTACGCCTTCGCGCGCTTCCGCTTCAAGGCAAAGTCGTCGATCTTCCTCGGCCTGATGCTGACGCGCACCGTGCCCGGCATCGCGCTCTCGCTGCCGCTGTTCTTCGTCTATTCCAGGCTCGGCATCATCGACACGCATTTCGGGCTGATCATGGTCTATGTGGCGCTCAACGTGCCCTTCACCATCTGGCTGATCGACGGCTTTTTCCGCCAGGTGCCAAGGGACCTCGCCGAGGCCGCGCAGATCGACGGCTGCACGCGCTGGCAAGCCTTCTGGCAGGTGGAGTTTCCGCTCGCCGGCCCCGGCATCGCATCGGCCGGCATCTTCGCCTTCCTCACCGCATGGAACGAGTTCGCGCTCGCCTCGCAGCTCACCCGTTCCGTCAATTCCAAGACCCTGCCCGTCGGCCTGCTCGATTATACGGCGGAGTTCACCATCGACTGGCGCGGCATGTGCGCGCTGGCGGTGATCATGATCATCCCCGCCCTCGTGCTGACCTTCATCGTGCAGAAGCATCTGGTGTCCGGCCTCACCTCCGGCGCAGTCAAAGGATAGTCCATGGCAACCGTTTCCCTCGAAAAGCTGGTCAAACGCTACGGCGCGGTCGAAGTGGTGCACGGCATCGACCTGGAGGTCGCCGACCGGGAATTCATCGCCCTCGTCGGCCCGTCCGGCTGCGGCAAGTCGACGACGCTGCGCATGATCGCCGGGCTGGAGCCGATCTCCGCCGGCAATCTCAGGATCGGCGGCAACATCGTCAACGACCTGCCGCCGCGTTCGCGCAACCTTGCCATGGTCTTCCAGTCCTACGCGCTCTATCCGCACATGACCGTGCGCGAGAACATGGGCTTCTCGCTGAAGATCGCCGGCCAGAAGCCGGAGGAGATCGCCCCGCGCGTCGAGGAGGCAGCAAGAACCCTCGACCTCACCCACCTGCTCGACCGGCGCCCCTCGCAGCTTTCGGGCGGCCAGCGCCAGCGCGTCGCCATGGGCCGCGCCATCGTGCGCCAGCCGGAGGTCTTCCTCTTCGATGAGCCGTTGTCGAACCTTGATGCGAAGCTCAGGACGCAGATGCGCGTCGAGATCAAGAAGCTGCACGCCAAGGTGCAATCGACGGTGATCTACGTCACCCACGACCAGGTGGAGGCGATGACGCTCGCCGACCGCATCGTCATCATGCGCGACGGCCATATCGAGCAGGTCGGCACGCCGGAGGATGTCTTCCAGCGGCCGAATTCGAAATTCGTCGCCGGCTTCATCGGTTCGCCGCCGATGAACCTCAAGGACGCCGAGGTCGCCGACGGCCATATGGTCTTCTCCAACGGCGACCGCCTCCCGCTGCCCGCCCGCTTCCGGGACCGGGTGGCGGCCGGCCAGAAGGTCACCTTCGGCCTGCGCCCGGACGATCTCTATCCCGCCGGCCACGGCCTCCATTCCGGCGAGGACGCCGACGTGCACAGGCAGGACCTCAACGTCATCCTCACGGAGCCGCTGGGCAACGAGACGCTCGTCTTCTCCGAGTTCGGCGACGCCGAATGGGTCGGCCGCATGCTGAACCCGCGCCCGCTGCGGTCCGGCGAGGCGCTGTCCTTCTGCTTCGATCTTTCCCAGGCCCACCTCTTCGACGGGGCGACCGGCCGGACGCTTAGAGGCTGACATGGCGAGGATCGAACGCATCGAACTGAAAATGGTCGACCTTCGCCCGAAGGTCGAACGCACGGACGCCATCCAGAGCTTCGTTTCCCAGGAAACGCCGCTCGTCACCATCACCGACAGCGACGGGGCGGTCGGCACCGGCTACAGCTACACGATCGGCACGGGCGGCTCCTCCGTCATGCGGCTGCTTGCCGATCACCTCGCGCCGCGCCTGATCGGTCGCGATGCCGACCGGATCGAGGCGATCTGGCACGAGCTGGAATTCGCCACCCATGCGACGACCATCGGCGCGATCACCTCGATCGCGCTCGCCGCCATCGACACCGCGCTCTGGGACCTGCGCGCGCGAAGACAGAACCTGCCGCTGTGGAAGCTCGCCGGCGGGGCGAAGGACCGCTGCCCGCTCTACACGACCGAGGGTGGCTGGCTGCATATCCCGGCGGAAGCGCTCGTCGAGGACGCTCTGGAGGCCAAGGCGAAGGGCTTTACAGGCTCCAAGGTGAAGATCGGCAAGCCGCACGGGTCCGAGGATTTCGCCCGCCTTTCGGCGGTCCGCAAGGCCGTCGGCGACGGCTACGAGATCATGACGGACGCCAACCAGGGCTTTTCTGTCGACGAGGCGATCCGCCGGGCCGAGCGTCTGCGCGACCTCGATCTCGGCTGGATCGAGGAGCCGCTGCCGGCCGACGACATCGACGGCCATGTCCGCCTCAACCGCGCAACGGCGACGCCCATTGCCATCGGGGAATCGCTCTATTCCATCCGCCATTTCCGCGAATACATGCAGAAGGGCGCGTGCTCGATCGTGCAGGTCGACGCCGGCCGTATCGGCGGCATCACGCCCTGGCTGAAGGTGGCGCATGCTGCGGAGGCCTTCCACATGCCCGTCTGCCCGCACTTCCTGATGGAACTGCATGTCAGCCTCACCTGCGCGGTGCAGAACGGCAAGTATGTCGAATATATCCCGCAACTCGACGACATCACCACCTCGCGCCTGACAATCGAGAACGGCATGGCGCTCGCGCCCATGACGCCGGGCCTCGGCATCGACTGGGACTGGGATGCGATCCGTACCCGCTCGATCGGCGAATTCGAGCGCGAAATCCGGGGGAGGGGCTGAGACATGCAGCGCATCGGCATGGTGATCGGCGTCAGGCCGGAAAGGCTCGAAGACTACAAGCGCCTGCACGCCGCCGTCTGGCCAGACGTGCTGGCGATGATTTCGGCCTGCAATATCAGGAACTATTCGATCTTTCTGAAGGAGCCGGAGAACCTGCTGTTCTCCTTCTTCGAATATCACGGCGACGACTATGCCGCCGACATGGCGAAAATGGCCGCCGACCCGAAGACGCGGGAATGGTGGGCCATCTGCATGCCCTGCCAGGCACCGCTCGAAACGCGGAAGGATGGGGAATGGTGGGCTGGCATGGAGGAGGTGTTCTTCCATGCGTGAGATTGCGGTCGTGGATCACCCCCCTCTGCCCTTTGATCCCCATACGCTCACCCAATCCTGGCCGCTGCCTTCAAACCCGCGCCCGATCGTCACCTTCGGCGCCGGCTCCATCGTCGGCGACGCGCATTATCCGGCCTATCGCAAGGGCGGTTTCCCGATTGCCGGCCTTTACGATCCGGACCACGACAAGGCGAGGTTGCTGGCCGAAAAATGGGGCGTCACCGCCTATCGCACCGTCGAGGAGGCGGCCGCCGTCGAGGGTGCGATCTTCGATCTCGCGACGCCGCCGGCGGCCCATGCGAAGGTGCTGGCCGCTCTGCCGGAGGGCGCGGCGGTGCTGATTCAGAAGCCGATGGGCGCGGACCTTGCCGCCGCCACGGACATCCTGAAGATCTGCCGCGCGAAGAGGCTGAAGGCGGCCGTCAATTTCCAGCTTCGTTTCGCGCCGATGATGCTGGCGCTGAAGGACGCGATCGCCAAGGGCCTCCTCGGCGAGGTGGTGGACTTCGACGTCCATCTGGCGCTCGATACGCCCTGGCAGCTCTGGTCCTTCCTTGAAGGCCTGCCGCGCATCGAGATCACCATGCATTCGATCCATTATCTCGACGCCATCCGACAGGTGCTGGGTGATCCCGAGGGCGTGCACGCCAAGTCGATCGGCCATCCGAACCATGCGATGGCGCAGACGCGCACCACGGCGATCCTCGACTACGGCGCACGCGTGCGCTGTGCGCTGTCGATCAACCACGACCACCGGTTCGGCCGCCGGCACCAGGCCTGCTCCTTCCGCGTCTCGGGTACGGAAGGCGCGGCCTATCTCCAGCTCGGCGTCAATCTCGATTATCCGCGCGGCGAGCCGGATATCCTGGAAATCCATCCGAAGGGCGGCGATGGCTGGGTGCCGGTGCCGCTGGAGGGGACGTGGTTCCCCGACGCCTTCATCGGCCGCATGGCGAACCTCCAGCGTTTCGTTTCCGGCGAGGATACGGAACTCGTCTCCCCGGTCGAGGATGCGTGGATGACCATGGCGCTCGTCGAGGCGGCCTATGCCTCCAGTGCCGCACCCGCAACGCCGCTCGCCGCCCGGCCCTAGACAGGAACAGCCCATGGAACAGGTGAAATATTTCGAAGACTACGAGATCGGCGAGGGACGCAAGACGAGCGGGCGCACCATCACCGAGACTGATTTCGTCGTGCATGCCGGGCATACGGGCGACTTCTTCCCGCACCACATGGATGCCGAATTCATGAAGACGCAGCCCTTCGGCCAGCGCATCGCCCATGGCACGATGGTCTTCTCCATCGGCGTCGGGCTGACGGCGAGCGTCATCAATCCCGTCGCCTTCTCCTACGGCTACGACCGCATGCGCTTCATCAAGCCCGTCTTCATCGGCGACACGATCCACACCCGCGTGACGATCACCGGCAAGGAGGACGATCCCAAGCGCGCCGGCTTCGGCCGCGTCATCGAACGCACGGAGGTCGTCAACCAGAAAAGCGAGGTCGTCCTCGCCGCCGATCACATCTATGTTGTCGAGCGCCGCCCGGGCGTCTGATGCTTTTCACCAGAGTGCTCCCTTGTAACAGGGACATTCCAACCATTTGTTTTAACACAATTCCGGACGCAAACCGCTTCGCAACTTTGCTGGAATTGTTCTAGGAGCCACCATGTCCCTCTCCCTTCAAAACAAGCGCGTCCTCCTCACCGCCGCCGGCCAGGGCATCGGCCGGGCGAGCGCCATCGCCTTCGCCCGCGCCGGCGCCAAGGTCGTCGCGACCGACATCAATGCCGAGGCGCTGAAGAGCCTTGCCGGCGAGGCCGGTATCGAGACCCATGTGCTGGACGTCCTCAGCGAGGAGGCCGTGAACCGTGTCGTGTCCGCGACCGGTCCGTTCGACGTGCTCTTCAATTGCGCCGGCTTCGTGCATGCCGGTTCGATCCTCGACATGCCGGACAAGGACCTCGATTTCGCCTTCGACCTCAATGTCCGCGCCATGGTGCGCACCATCCGCGCCGTGCTGCCGGGAATGCTGGAGAGGAAGGACGGCGCGATCGTCAACATGGCCTCGGTCGCCTCCAGCGTGAAGGGCGTGCCGAACCGCGCCGCCTACACCATCACCAAGGCAGCAGTGGTCGGGCTCACCAAGTCGGTGGCGGCCGATTACGTGGCGCAGGGCATCCGCTGCAACTGCATCTGCCCCGGCACGGTCGAAAGCCCCTCGCTGCAGGATCGCTTGCGTGCGCAGGGCGACTACGAGGCGGCGCGTGCGGCCTTCATCGCCCGCCAGCCGATCGGCCGCATCGGCTCGCCGGAGGAGATCGCCGATCTCGCCGTCTACCTTGCCGGCGCCACCTACACGACCGGGCAGGCCTACGCCATCGACGGCGGCTGGACCATCTGAGACACTTCCACATTCCAAGGGCCGCATCCATGACCAAGATCACCAGCCTTCGCGCGATCGACCTGCGTTTTCCCACCTCGTTGAGCCTCGACGGCTCGGACGCCATGAACCCGGACCCGGACTATTCGGCCGCCTATGTGGTGCTCGGCACGGATGCGCCCGGCCTTGAAGGTCACGGCCTGACCTTCACCATCGGCCGGGGCAACGACATCTGCTGCATGGCGATCGAGGCGATGAGGCATCTGGTGATCGGGCTCGATCTTGCCTGGGTCAGGGAAAACCCCGGTCGCTTCTGGCGCCATGTGACGAGCGACAGCCAGCTTCGCTGGATCGGCCCGGACAAGGGCGCGATGCACCTGGCGACCGGCGCGGTGGTGAACGCCGTCTGGGACCTCCTGGCGAAGGAAGCGGGCAAGCCGGTCTGGCGGCTCGTCGCCGAGATGAGCCCGGAGGAAATCCTCTCCATTGTCGACTTCCGCTACCTGACGGATGCGCTGACGCCGGAGGAGGCGCTGGCCATCCTCACGAAGGCGCAAGCCGGCAAGGCGGAGCGCATCGCGACGCTCGAGGCGGAAGGCTATCCCTGCTATACGACCTCGGCGGGCTGGCTCGGCTATGACGACGAGAAGCTGCGCCGTCTCTGCCAGGAGGCCGTCGACGAGGGCTTCACCCATATCAAGATGAAGGTCGGCCGCGACCTTGAGGACGACAAGCGGCGCCTGCGCATCGCGCGCGAGGTGATCGGCGACGAGCGCACCATGATGATCGACGCCAACCAGATCTGGGAGGTCGGGCAGGCGATCGACTGGGTCTCGGAACTGAAGCCCTACAAGCCGTTCTTCATCGAGGAGCCGACGAGCCCGGACGACGTCGCCGGCCACAAGGCGATCCGCGAGGCCGTGCACCCGGTCAAGGTGGCGACCGGCGAGATGTGCCAGAACCGCATCATCTTCAAGCAGATGATCGCCGGCGGGGCGATCGATATCGTGCAGATCGACAGTTGCCGCATGGGTGGCCTCAACGAGGTGCTCGCCGTGCTGCTGATGGCGGCGAAATACGACCTGCCGGTCTGGCCGCATGCCGGCGGCGTCGGCCTTTGCGAATATGTCCAGCATCTGTCGATGATCGACTATGTCGCGATCTCGGGCACGAAGGACGGCCGGGTGATCGAATATGTCGACCACCTGCACGAGCACTTCGTCGACCCCTGCCGCATCGAGAACGCCGCTTACATGCCGCCCTCGCTGCCGGGCTTCTCCATCGAGATGAAGCCGGAATCGATCGCGGCCTATACCTTCGGGTGAGGGTGCTCCCTGCGTGAAACGCCGTCCATGGTAAAACACGGCGTTTCGCCTGGGCGGTCATGGACCCGCCAGCGGACTGCGTCCGCGCTTATGTGGAAAACGGCGGTTGCCAGCGTGTTCTCGTGGTCCGGGTCGTCCGGCTGCGTGCGGTAGATCGGCAGCGGCGATACGCCCGTGTCCCACAGGATGGCGCGCGGATCGCCGAGGCCTTTTCCGCCCTCGGCGATGAGCCGGTCGGCGCGCTCCTGCCGGGAGCGGGAGGAACCGGTGACCACCTGCCGTTCGCCGGCCATGCCGGCGTGAACGAGGTGGTTGGAATGGCATTGCGGCCGGTCGAGCGTGACGGCGGAGCACTGTCTGTGGGTGAATTCCACGCCGACAAGCCGCCGATCGCCCTTCTGCCCGAGCGTCATGTGGAAGGCGCCGGCGCGTTCCGCTGTCTCGAGCAGGCGGACAGCCGCGTCGATCGACGGGCAATCGAGCAGGGCGCGCCCGAGCACCATGCGCGGCAGGCCGATGCCGACACCGCGGGAGCGGATGTTGTTGACGGTCTGGACGAGGCCGGCCGCGGTCACGGCGAAGGTGTGACCGGGGATCGAGGCCGGATAGACGAAGCCGGTGAAGGCCGTGCCGCCGTCGGGGCGGACATGGGCGAGCGTGCAATGGCCGCGAAAGCCAGGATCGCCGTCCTCGTTATGGGCGATCTCTGGGGCTTCACCCGGTATCTGCACCGTCGTGCAGCCGTCCGGCGCAAAGGCCCAGAGATCGCCGCGGCAGTTCCACAGGAAGACGTCGTCGAAGGGAAGGTCGAGGCCGAGGGCGAGGCCCTGCAATTCCGCCCAATGGGCAGGGAAGCGGGCCGCGACCAGTTCACGCATGGCGGCAACGCGCGGGTCCGCGCGAAAGGCGAGGACCGAGGCCCAGGCATGGCCGCGCACGAGGTGGCGATGGGCGATGTCGCGGCCGAAACGGCCGAGCTGGAGGCCGATCTCCTGCGGCGGGCCGGCGATCTCGATAAAGCCCAGCCGGGGGTCAGTGGACATGCTGCAAGAACTCCCGCAGGCGTGGATTTTCCGGGTTGGCGAGCAGGTCGGCCGGTTTGCCGTCGACGGCGATCTTGCCGTCCTCCATGAAGATCAGCCGCGTGCCGACCTGCCGGGCGAAGGTCATTTCGTGTGTGACGACGATCATCGTCATGCCTTCCTCGGCCAGCGCTTGCATGACGCGCAGCACCTCGTGGCGCAATTCCGGGTCGAGTGCGGAAGTCGGCTCGTCGAACAGCATCAGCTTCGGCTTGACGGCCAGAGCCCGGGCAATCGCCACGCGCTGCTGCTGCCCGCCGGAAAGCTCGGCCGGATAGTGGTGGCCGCGCTCGGCAAGGCCCACCTTGGCGAGCAGCGCCCGTGCCTGGTCCTCGGCCTCGGCGCGGCTCGCCCCGCGCACGCGGCGGGGGCCGAAGGCGACGTTTTCCAGCGCCGTCATCTGCGGGAAGAGGTTGAACTGCTGGAAGACCATGCCGGCCTCCTGGCGGATGAGGCGCACCTGCGAGCGTCCGGCCTTGACGCTGATATTGTCGACGACGAGGTCGCCGCCATTGATCTCCTCCAGCGCGTTGATGCAGCGCAGGAGTGTCGACTTGCCGGAGCCGGACGGGCCGATCAGCACGACCACCTCGCCCTTGTCGATGTTGAGGTCGACCTCGCGCAGCACCACGACGGGGCCGAAGGTCTTGGTGACGTTTCGAAATTCCACGATGCTCATAGGATCCGCATCCTCTTTTCGGTGACGCGCAGGATCAGCGTCAGGGTTCCGGTCATCAGGAGGTAGAGGATCGCCACCGCGCTCCAGATCTCGACGGCGCGGAAGTTGGCGGCCATGATCTCCTGGCCCTGGCGGGTGAGTTCGCCGACGCCGATGACGATGAACAGCGAGGTATCCTTGAGGCTGACGATGAACTGGTTGCCGAGCGGCGGGATCATGCGGCGGAAGGCGACGGGGCCGATGATGTAGACCAGCACCTTCCACAGCGGCAGGCCGAGCGCCAGGCCGGCCTCCTTCAGCCCCCGATGCACGGAGAGGAACGAGCCACGCACGATCTCCGCGATATAGGCGCCGGCATTGACGACGATCGCCGTGACGGCGGCGGTCATCGGGTTGACGCGGATATCGGCGAGCACCGGCAGCGCGAAATAGATGAACATAACCTGCACGACGATGGGCGTGCCGCGGATGAGCTCGATATAGGCGAAGGCGACGGCGTTCAGGAACGCATTGCCATAGGCGCGCATCAGGCCCGCGACGAAGCCGACGGCAAGGCCGCCGACGAGGCCGGCAAGCGTGATGAGGATGGTGAGGCGCGCGCCGCTGAGCAAAGCGGGCATGGCCTCGCCGATGACGGACCAGTCGAATTCCATGGATTGGCTCCCCGGCGTGAGGAGGGCGCGCCCGCCGTGCCGGCGCGCCCGGGGCTAAGGCGTCAGAGCTTCGGCTCGGCGCCGAACCACTTCTTGTAGATCTCGGTGTAGCGGCCGTCCTTCTTCATGTTGGCGAGCGCGGCGTTGACCTTGGCGACCAGTTCGCTGCCCTTCGGAAAGCCGATGCCGTATTGATGGGCCATCATCTGCTCGCCGACCGCCTTCACCTTGCCGCCACCGGCCGTCTTGACGTAGTAGAGCACGTTCGGCGTGTCGTGCATGGCGGCGTCGACGCGGCCGGTCTGGAGTTCCAGATAGGCGTTGTCGATGTTCGGGAACTGGCGAAGCTCCGTCTCCTTGAAGTGCTCCTTGGCATAGTCCGTCGCCGAGGTGCCGGTCTTCGTCGCCAGGATCTTGCCCTTCAGGTCCTCGGCGCTCTTCACCGTGCTGTCCGCCGGCACCATCAGCAGGAAGCCGCTGTCATAGTAGCCGTCGGAGAAGTCGATGGCCTTCTTGCGCTCGTCCTTGATGGTGATGCCGGCGAGCGCCACGTCCACCTGCTTGGTCTGGAGCGCGGGGATGATGCCGTTGAAATCCATCGGCTGCAGCGTGTAGGTGACGCCGATCTCCTTGGCGATGGCGTCCCACATGTCGATGTCGAAGCCGACATATTTGTCGCCTTCCTTGAACTCGAAGGGCACGAAGGCCGTGTCGGTGGCGACCACCAGGTCTTCGGCCCGCGTGCTCTGGCCGAAGGCGAGGGCCGATGCGAAGGCGGCAAATAGAATGGTACGCAGTTTCATGGTCGTTCCCCTTTGCTTGGTTATGCGTGTGGAAGCGCGCCGACGGCGGCGTCGATGGCATCGCCCAGCCGTTCGACGATGCGCGTGATGTCCGCGCGTTCGACGATGAAGGGCGGGGCGATCAGCACATGGTCGCCCTGCCGGCCGTCGATCGTGCCGCCCATCGGATAGACCATCAGGCCGCGCGCCATGGCTTCCTTCTTGATCAGGCCGTTGAGCTTGAGTTTCGGGTCGAAGGGCCGCTTGCTTGCGCGTTCGGCGACAAGCTCGACGCCGCGGAACAGGCCGCGCCCGCGGATGTCGCCGATATGGTGGTGGTTGCCCAGGCGCTCGACGAGCTGGCGCTCCAGTTCCGCGCCCATGGCGACGACGTTGGCGAGCAGGTTCTCGCGCCGGATGACCTGCTGCACGGCAAGGCCGGCGGCGGCCGCCATCGGATGGCCCATATAGGTATGGCCGTGCTGGAAGAAGCCGGAGCCGCCGGCGAAGGCCTCGAAGATCTTTTCCGAGAGGAGCACGGCGCCGACCGGCTGGTAGCCGCCGCCGAGCCCCTTGGCGATGGTCATCAGGTCCGGCGAAATGTCTTCCTGCTCGCAGGCATGCAGCGTGCCGGTGCGGCCCATGCCGCACATCACCTCGTCGAGGACGAGCAGCACGCCGTAGCGGTCGCAGATGGCGCGGATGCGCTTGAAATAATCGGCGACGGGCGGGACGGCGCCGGCCGTGGCGCCGACGACCGGCTCGGCGACGAAGGCGATGACCGTATCCGCGCCGAGTTCGAGGATCTTGTCTTCCAGTTGCTGCGCGGCGCGGGCGGCATAGGCCTCGTCGCTCTCGCCGGTTTCCTGCAGGCGATAGGCATAGCACGGATCGATATGGTGGGTTTCGACGAGCAGCGGCTTGAACTGCTCCCGCCGCCATTCGTTGCCGCCCGCGGCAAGCGCCCCGAGCGTGTTGCCGTGATAGCTCTGCCGGCGCGCGATGATGTGGCGGCGCTGCGGCTCGCCCTTTTCGACGAAATATTGCCGCGCCATCTTCAGTGCCGCCTCGACCGCTTCCGAGCCGCCGCTGACGAGATAGGTATGGCTGATGCCGACGGGGGCATCCTCGACGAGAAGGTCGGCCAGCGCCTCGGCGGCCTCGGAGGTGAAGAAACCGGTATGGGCATAGGCGAGCCGGTCGAGCTGCTCGTGCAGCGCGGCGATGACGGCCGGATGGGCATGGCCGAGGCAGGAGACGGCCGCACCGCCCGATGCGTCGATATAGGACTTGCCCCCGGCATCGAACAGTTCGATGCCCCGGCCGCCCACGGCGACCGGCATGCGGGAATGGATGGCGCGATGCAGAAGGCGGGTCACGGACGCTTCATCCTTGTCTTGAGGTGGGTGTCGAGGGCGGCGGACTGGCGGTCGACGGCGGCCAGCGCCGCGCCCGCCGCATCTCCCGCCTGGCCGGCGACCAGCGCGCCCAGCACTTCCGCGACGACGAAGGCCGGCGACATGGTGTGCAGGAACGACGGGCTTTCGGTGGGGATGACGACCGTGCAGGCGGCAAGCTGGGCGAGCGGCGAGACGAGACTGTCGGTGATGGCGACCAGCGGCACGCCCGCCGCTCCGGCATAATCGGCGATCTCGATCGTCTGGCGCGTATAGGGCAGCACGCTGACGGCGACCATCACGTCTTCCGGCGTTGCGCTGCCGAGCGCATCGGCGCCGATGCCGCCGACGGCGTCGAGCATGACCGAGTGCTTTCCCGCGAGCGAGAGGATGTAGTGCAGGTGCCAGGCCGGCGAATGGCTGGAGCGCAGGCCGAGGCAATAGATGCGCCGCGCCGCGCCGAGCCGGCGGGCGGCCTCCACCAGCGTTTCCAGCGATTGCGGCTGCGAAAGCCGGCCGATCTGGGCGGCGATGCCGCCGAGCATGTCGGTCGCCAGCACCTGGTCGCCCTTGAGCTTCTGGCTTTTCGCCTGCGCGCCGACGCGGCCGGCAAAGCCCGTCACGTCGCCGCGCATCGCGTCCGCATAGGCCTGGCGGATGTCCTCGTAGCCGGCAAGGCCGAGATGTTTGGCAAGCCGCGTCATGGTGGCAGGCTGCACGCCCGCCTGCCGCGCCTGTTCGCGCATGGAGAGCAGCGCGACCTCGCGCGGCTGGTTCAGCACATAGCGCGCGGCGGCCTGGAGCTGCTCCGACAGGGTGTCGAAGGCCTGGACGATCTGATCTGCGAGAGGGCCGGTTTGCATGGCGATCGAATACACCCTTCCGAATTGGATTGCAACACTTGTTTCATTTATGTAGAAATATGATCCATATGAATCATTGCATGGATGCACGATGACAGATTCTCCCGAGCCGCGCCGCGTGGCCATTGCCGTGGCGCCGAACGGCGGCCGGCGCGTAAAGGCAGACCACCCCGCCATTCCCCTGACGCCGGCTGAACTGGCGGCCACCGCCGCGGAATGCCTGGAGGCGGGCGCGGCGATGATCCACGCCCATGTGCGCCGGGCCGACGGCCGCCATCTTCTCGACGCCGAGGCCTACGGGGCGGCGATTACGGCCATCCGCGCGGCGGTGGGCGATCGGCTCGTCATCCAGATCACCACGGAGGCGCTCGGCCTCTATGCGCCGGCCGAGCAGATCGCCGTGCTGAAGGCCGTCAGGCCGGAGGCGGCCTCGCTCGCTCTGCGGGAACTCGCGCCGGACGATGCCGCCGAACCCGCCTTCGCCGAGGTGCTTTCCTGGATGAAGCGGGAAGGCGTCCTGCCGCAGATCATCCTCTACGAGCCGGCCGAGGCGGTTCGCCTGGCGGGGATGATCCGCCGCGGCCTCGTGCCCTGGCCGGATATTCCGGTGCTCTACGTGCTCGGCCGTTATACCGTGTCCCAGACCTCGCAGCCTGCCTACCTCCTGCCCTTCCTTGCGCCGGAGGCGCCGCGCTTTTCCAACTGGAGCGTCTGCGCCTTCGGCCGCCACGAGGCGGCGTGCGTCGCCGCGGGCGCCCTCCTTGGCGGCCATGTCCGCGTCGGCTTCGAGAACAATCTGTTCAGGCCCGACGGCAGCCTCGCCGCCTCGAACGCCGACCTCGTCGCAACCGTTGCGACGGCGCTCGGCCGGCTCGGATACATTCCGTGCAGCGCCATGGACATGCGCGAGGGTTTTCCCGACCGGTCGTGACGGGCGGGCGATGGTGCACCGCCGCTTGCGAGGCCCGGAAAACTCCCTTACGGAAGGGGAGGGATGAGCGGGGAGGGCACCATGCAGGATCGAAACACGGCTTTGCCGGAGGGCGCGCGGCTTGACGATCCCGAGCGGGCCTATCGCGTCCTGATCGCCGACCTGATCGGCCTGCGGTTCGACGGCGAGGACCGGCCCGATTTCAGCGAGGCCGCGGCGCATATCGCGGAACAGGGCGGCACCTTCCACGATGCGGCCTACCAGGGCGAGGCCCTGCCGCCCGGCATCCATTTCTTCTACCAGCCGGATATCAGCACCGAGGCGGAAATCCTGGCGCAGACGTCACGCGGGCAGTATGACGCGCTCATCGCCGCCGCGACCTTCATTCCGCGGCAGGCGGTCTTTCCGCTCGGCGGCGTGCGCATCGGCGCCGGCACCGGCAATATGGGTTCTTCCTCCTGGGGCGGCGGCAACGGGGAGGGCGGCATCGCACCCCTGATGAACACGCCCGGCATCAACAGCCGTGCCACGGCCCAGATGGTCATGAAGGCGCTTCTGAAGGTAACGCCGGACCTGCCGGTCGATCATCTGCACGACCGCGTCGCGAGCGGGGATTTCGACACCGGCCGCGACCTCAAGTCCTATCCGACCGCCAAGCTGGAGGGCCGCCGCATGGCGGTTGTCGGCTACGGCAATATCGGCCGCGAGGTGGCGAAGCTCGCCCGCGCCTTCGGCATGCGCGTGGCGATCCACGCGCGCGCAAAGCACCGCCGGTGGATCGAGGCGGAAGGGTTCGACTATGCCGCCTCCCCGGTGGAAGCGGCGGCGGGCGCGGATGCGCTCAGCGTGCATGTCGGCCTCGGCCGGCTCGACCCCGTGACGCGCGCCTACGCCAATGCCGGCATCGTTGGCGACGGCGTGCTCGCGGCGATGAACCGCGGCGCGGTGGTCGTCAACTACGATCGCGGCGAGGTGGTGGATGCCGGCGCGCTCGACCGGGCGCTCGCCTCCGGCCAGGTGCGCCACGCCGCCATCGACGCCGATCTCTTCAAGGACGCGGCAAGCGGCGCGCTCAGCGGGCCCATGCTGCCCTACCTGACGCTTGCCGCCCGCCATCCCGGCAAGCTCGAACTCCTGCCGCACGCGGCGGCCGATACCGACCACCCCTCGCGCGTCGCCGGGGCGTGTCAGGCCGTCGACCAGATCATCGACGTCATCCGCCACCGTCGTGTCCGCAATCTCAAGGGCGACCTGCCGGAAGGCTATGTCGATGGCGGGGCCAAGGTGCCGCACGGTATCGGCCGCGTGACGGCCGCGACGCTCGCCGCTGCCGTCGCCGACCCGCGGTTCTCCGAACTGCACGGCATCGCGCGCGAAATCTTCGATACGCTGGAGGCGATCGTCGAGGCGGTGGACGAGGGCATGACGCACCAGCCGGCGGCCGGCGACGTGACCGCGCTCACCCAGCTTCTGCTAAGCCAGCAGCGGCTTCTCGAAGCGCTCGGGCTCGACGGTCCCGCCGAGGCCTGAGGCGGTTCCGGGAACTTTACCCGTCACCACAAGTTCCCTCCCCGACACATTTTCAGGGAGTGACCGCCATGACCCATCAGCAAGACGAACGCGGCGATCCGCTGACCCGCACGCACGAAGCCGCCCGCAAGGACTATGCCGCGCGGGAAACCCGTCAGGGCGGCCTCGGGCGGCCGGTGCTGAAAGTGCTCGGCATCAGCCTGGCGCTCGCCTTCCTCGTCTGGGGCGCCGTGGAGATCTGGGGCGAGAGCGCCGATCCGACCGTAGACACGGAACAGACGTCCTCCACTTCCAGCGGCACGCCGGCCGAGGGCACGATCGACAATACCGTTCCGGGCGGCGGCGAGACCGTTCCGACGGACCGCGATCCCAATGCGGATTCCGGCACCGGCGGGGAAAGCCAGCGCGTAACGCCCGACGGCACGGGCAACTGACCGCGACCGGAATGTTTAGAGATCCGGGCGCCTTGACGCCGCCGCGCGCGGCGGATTAAGGATGTCGAGACGGTTCCCCGAGGGATGACTCCCAGGGGATTAATAGGGAACACGGTGCGGACGACCCCAACAGGGACCCATTCCGTGGCTGCCCCCGCAACTGTAGGCGGATTGCCGCCTGTCCTTGGACGCGTTTCGCGTCATGCCACTGCGGTTCTCCGCGGGAAGGCAGACAGGCAGCAGATATTCGTGAGCCAGGAGACCTGCCGTCGTCGAACCACTTTCCAAGTCACGGGCGGGGATGCCCGGAACAGGAGACACCATGACGACACTGGCTGCCCGCAAAGGCAGAGATTCACTCGTTTTCTCCCGACCGCAATCGGCTTGCCAATCTCGGCGCGCCGGCTGAGCCCGCACGCTTTCACTCATCCGGGAGAAATCCATGATCATTCTGCCTGCGGCCGCGCGCGCCGTATCCTTCCTTTCCGCCCTGGCCGGCGCGGCCGTGTTCGCCCTGTCGTCGGGGGCCGCCCAGGCGGCCGCGACGCAGTATCCGCTGACGCTGGAAAATTGCGGCCGTCCCGTCACTTTCCAGAAGGCGCCGACGCAGACCGTGTCGATCGGCCAGAGCTCGACCGAGATCCTCTATATGCTCGGCCTTGCCGACAAGGTGGTGGGCACCGCGCTGTGGGTCGGTCCGGTCCTGAAGGGCTACGAGGAGGTCAACGCCAAGATCGACCGCCTCGCCGACAATGATCCGAGCTTCGAGAGCGTGCTCGGCAAGAAGCCGGATATCGTCACCGTCCAGTTCCAGTGGCAGGTCGGCCCGGAAGGCGTGGTCGCCAAGCCCGAACAGTTCGAGGAACTCGGCATTCCCGTCTATACGTCGCCTTCCGATTGTGTCGGCAAGGAAAACAGCGCGGCGAGCGACGGCGTGCGCCACCAGGTCTTCACCATGGAGCTCGTCTACCGGGAGATCCGCGAAATGGCGCAGATCTACGACATCCAGGACAAGGGCGAGGAGGTCGTCGCGGCGCTGAAGGCCCGCGAGGAGGCGGCCCGCGCCAAGGTCGCGGCCGCCGAAGGCAAGCTCTCGGCCGTCTTCTGGTTCTCCAGCGCCGCTGATGCCGACCCCTATGTCGCCGGAAAGAACGGCGCGCCGGGCTATATCATGTCGGCGCTCGGCATCGAGAACATCATCAAGACCGATGACGAATGGCCGACCGTGGGCTGGGAGACCATCGCGAAGGCCGCCCCGACGATGATCGTCGCCGGTTCCATGGAGCGCCGTCGCTATCCGCTCGACAGCCTCGAAGCCAAGCTGGACTTCCTGAAGACGGACCCGGTCGCGAGCCTGATGCCGGCGGTCAAGAACAACTATGTCTTTGACATGGACGCGCAGGCCATGAACCCGACGATCCGCACGATCGAGGGCATCGAGCTGCTCGCCGACGCCATCGAGAAGGCTGGTCTGGCGAAGTGACAGCGGATCATCCCCTTCTGCTTCGGACGGGCGCCGCTGTCGCGGCGCTCGTTCTCCTGCTTTTCGCCCTCGGCGTCGGGGCGGCTGTTGGCGAGACCGCCATCCCGCTCGACGTCGTGGCGAAGACGGTGGCCAATCGCCTATGGCACGCCGGCTATCCGCTGGAGCCCATCGACGAGGGCATCATCTGGAACTATCGGCTGAGCCGGGCGATGGTGGCGGCCTGCTGCGGTTCGGCCCTCGCGCTGTGCGGCGTCATCCTGCAATCGCTGCTGCGCAACGCGCTTGCCGACCCCTACATCCTCGGCATCTCCGCTGGAGCCTCGACCGGCGCCGTCTCCGTCGCCATCCTCGGCATTGGCGCCGGCGCGCTGACCCTGCCTGCCGGCGCCTTCCTGGGCGCGCTCGTCGCCTTCGGCCTTGTCAGCGCGCTGGCCGTGCGGGCGGGCCGCGGCACGGGGGCGATCATCCTTGCGGGCATTGCCGGCTCGCAGCTCTTCAACGCGCTCACCTCCTTCATCGTCACCAAGGCGGCGAGCGCGGAACAGGCGCGCGGCATCATGTTCTGGCTGCTCGGCAATCTTTCCGGCGTGCGCTGGCCGGATGTCTGGCTGGCACTGCCGGTGGCGGTGCTCGGCCTTCTCGTGTGCCTCTGGCATGCCCGCGCGCTCGATGCCTTTACCTTCGGCACGGAATCGGCCGCCTCGCTCGGCATTCCGGTGCGCCGGGTCTATGTCGTGCTGATCGCCGTCTCGGCGCTGATGACGGCGGTCATGGTCTCCATCGTGGGGTCGATCGGCTTCGTCGGCCTCGTTATTCCCCATGCCGCGCGCATGGTCGTCGGTGTGCGCCACGGATTGCTGCTGCCGGCCTCGGCGCTGATCGGCGCGATCTTCATGATCGCGGCGGACGTGCTGTCGCGCGTCATCATCCCCGGCCAGGTGCTGCCCATCGGCGTCATCACGGCGCTGTTCGGCGCGCCGGCCTTCGCGCTCATCCTCAGCCAGAGGAGGTCGACCCCGTGACCCTTTCGGCACAGAACCTTTCCTGGTCGGCCGGCGGCACGACCATCCTGTCGGGCGTCTCGCTCGACGTTCGCCCCGGCGAATTCCTCGGCATCATCGGCCCCAACGGCTCCGGCAAGACCAGCCTGATGTCGCTGATCGCCGGTATCCGCAAACCGCAGGCCGGCGCGGTGATGCTCGACGGCAAGCCGCTCGCGGACCACGGCCGGCAGGCGATCGCCCGGCGCATCGCCTTTGTCGAGCAGCAGGCCGAGACGACCGAGCGCATCACCGCGCGCCAGGCGGTCGAGCTCGGTCGCACGCCGCATCTCGGCGCCCTGACGCCTTGGTCGCGGGCCGACGACGCCATCGTCGACCGCGCGCTGGAAGAGGTCGACATGGCGCATTTTTCCGGCCGGCTGTGGCACACGCTGTCCGGCGGCGAGCGCCAGCGGTTGCACATCGCCCGCGCGCTCGCCCAGCAGGCGCCGATCCTGCTCCTCGACGAGCCGACCAACCATCTCGATATCGGCCACCAGATCAGCCTGCTCCAGCTCGTGCGCGAGCAGGAGCTGACCGTCGTCGCCGCGCTGCACGATCTCAACCATGCCGCCATGTTCTGCGACCGCATCGCCGTGATGCAGGGCGGTCGCATCGTCGCGCTCGGCACGCCCGGCAAGGTCCTGGAGGCGCAGCGCCTCAACGACGTCTTCGGCGTCACCGTCGATGTCGAGCGCGACGGCGCCGGCGGCTGCTTCATCCGCTATCGCCGGCCGGAGCCGCGGCCGCCGCGTCTGAAGCTGGTTGCCGGCGAGGGGACATGATGCACGGCACGCGCTCCAACGACCACCTGAAGGAAGACATTCGCGATTACTGGTCGCGCCGCTCGGAAACCTTCGATCTCGCTTTCGGCCACCGCATTCCCGAAGGGCCGGAATTCGACGCCTGGGCGACGGCGATCCGGGAGAACCTCGGCCCCGAGCCGCGCCGGGTTCTGGAGCTTGCCTGCGGTACGGGCGAGGTGACGCGCCTTCTCCTCTCGCTCGGCCATGCGGTGACGGCGCTCGATTTCTCCGAGGCGATGCTGGCGGTGGCGCGGAAGAAACATGCCGGTGCGAAAGGCCTCCGCTTCCTGCTCGCCGATGCGGAAAATCCGATGGAGCCGGACGAGAGTTATGACGCGATCGTCTGCCGCCATCTCGTCTGGACGCTGACGACGCCGGATGCGGCTTTCGCCGAATGGCACCGCATGCTGAAGCCCGGCGGCATCCTGCTGTTCTTCGACGGCGACTGGTCCGCGCCGACCCGCCTTGGGCGGCTGGCAGGTCGGGCCATCGCCCTCATCGACAAGGTGATCGGCACCGATCCGCACTATGACGGCGCGATGAGCGACCGGCATGCCAGCATCATGCAGCGCCTGCCCTTCGGTGAAGGGCTCACCGTCGAGCGCGTGCTGCCGCTGCTCGCGGCAGCGGGATTTCGCGACATGACGGTTCGCTCGCATGCGCCGATCGCCAAGGCCCAGCGTCGCACGGCGGACCTGCGCAACAGGCTGCGCACCCTGCTTTACCGCCGCTTCATCCTCTGCTGCCGGAAGTAGCCCCGTCCAGCTCCGGCTCCACCGTCAGCTTGACCCGGTCGGCGGCAAAGCGCGTGCGGGAGAACTGGATCGGAACACCGTCGAGGTCGGTATTGACGGCCGTCGCCACGAGGATGATGGCCCCCGGCGAGAGCTTGAGGTGGCGGATATCGTCGCCTTCGGCATGGATGGCGGAGATTTCCGTCGATCGGCGCACATAGTCGGACACGTCGAGTTCGCGAAACGACGCCGTGATCGAGCGCGTCCTCTCATAAGCCGTGTCGATCCCGCTGAACCGGTCGGCCGGGAAATAATGCGTGCCGCAGGAAACCGGGCGTCTGTCGGCGCTGTTGACGGTTTCGAGCCGGATGCAGGGCGTGCCGGGCGCAAGGCCGAGCGCCGCGGCGATCGCGGCGGGCGCCGCCTCCGTCGCGGCCGCCAGCAACCGCCCTTCCAGATTGCGCGTCTGGTCGCCGAGCCCTTGTGAAAAGCGCGTGCGGCGGGAGATGGGAAAGCGCAATCGGTCGCGCCGCTCGATACGCGTACCGATGCCCTGGATGGGCCTGACGATGCCTTCTTCCGCCAGCGCCGCCATAGCGCTGCGCACCGTGTGGCGGTTCACGCCGAAGCGGCCGGCCAGCACCGTCTCCGGCGGCATCATGCCGGTCTCGTCGAAATCGCCGTTGTTGATCGCAAGGCGCATGCGGTCCGCGATCTGCCGCCAGAGCGCCACGCCCGATTGCCGTTCCACCATTTCCGCCCCCGCCGAACTGCATTGTCACACCCTTGTCATTCCGGCCGATTAAGACGAAACTCAAGATGTTCGGTTGTCTAGATTAATAGACATTTGGAGATGAGGCAATGGCATCCATTCAGAAATCCGCGGATCCCGCCGCGACCGGCGCCCGGCAGAGGGCGATGGGCCTGCTTGCGAAGGCGAGCCGGGCCGAGTTGCAGACAGCGTACGACGCGCTCGCCGACAAGCCGGCCGCCCAGCCGGTGCGCGGCCCGGAAACGGGTCTCGTCATGGTGCGCGGGCGCATCGGCGGCGGCGGGGCGCCGTTCAATCTCGGCGAGGCGACGGTGACCCGCGCGAGCATCCGCCTTGACGACGGCACGGTCGGCCACGGCCAGGCGCTCGGGACCGACGGCACCAAGGCGCGGCTTGCGGCGATCTTCGACGCGCTCTTCCAGCAGCCTGCCCGCCGGGCGGGGGTGGAGGCGCTGCTTGACGCGATCGCCGCGCGCATCGCCGGCGAGAACGCCGGGAAGGCGCGCCAGACGGCCGCCACGCGCGTCGATTTCTTCACCATGGTTCGCGGAGAGGACTGATGACATTGGATACGCTCGCCTTCGCCGGCGGTTTCAAGGAGCCGGTGTTCGAGGCCCAGGCCGTCTTTCGCACGCTGATGGATTGCATGGCCCGCCCGGGCACGATCGGCACGGTGGACGCGACGGTCGCGCCGCCGGCACCGCTGAATGCCGCGGCCGGTGCGGTCGCGCTGACGCTCTGCGACCATGACACGGCCGTCTGGCTGACCCCGGCGCTTGCCGGTTCGGCGCTGCCCGGCTGGCTCGCCTTCAATGCCGGCGCGACCGTCACTGACGCGCGGCAGGATGCCCGCTTCGCCTTCGTCGAGAAGGGCGCGATGCTGCCGAACCTCTGCCTCTTCGCGCAGGGCACGCAGGAATATCCGGATCGCTCGACGACGCTGGTCGTCGAGATCGACGCCTTCGAGGGCGGCCGGCCGCTGACGCTGAAGGGGCCGGGCATCCGTACCGAAGAAGAGATCGCGCCTGTCGGGTTGCCGGACATGTTCCCGCATTTCTGGTCCGAGAACCGCCAAAAATTTCCGCGCGGCGTTGATCTGATCCTCGTTGCCGGCGAAAAAATCCTCTGCCTGCCGCGCACCACCATCGTCAGCGTGAAGGAGGCATAGACTATGTATGTTGCCGTCAAGGGTGGCGAAGCCGCCATCTCCAACGCCCACCGCCTGCTCGCCGACCGCCGCCGCGGCGACCGTTCGCTCCCAGCCATCGGCATCGAGCAGATCGTCGCCCAGCTCGGCCTTGCCGTCGATCGCGTGATGGCCGAAGCCTCGCTCTATGACCGCTCGCTCGCCGCGCTCGCCGTGCGCCAGGCCCGCGGCGACATGATCGAGGCGATCTTCATCCTGCGCGCCTACCGCACGACACTGCCGCGCTTCGGCTATTCCAAGCCGGTCGAGACGGGTGACATGCTGGTCGAGCGCCGTGTTTCGGCCACCTACAAGGACCTGCCGGGCGGCCAGCTTCTCGGCCCCACCTTCGACTATACCCACCGCCTGCTCGATCCTTCGCTTTTGACGGACGAGGCGGTGGAGGCTCCGCTGGAACGCGAGGAGGCCGGCGAGCCGGTCATGCGCGTCTCCGACATTCTCGCGGGCGAGGGCCTCGTCGAGGAGGACGGCAGCCTGCCGGACGGCCATGTCGCGGGCGACCTGACGCGCGAACCGCTGGAATTCCCGATGGCGCGGGACCTGCGCCTGCAGGCACTCGCCCGCGGCGACGAGGGTTTCCTGCTGGCGCTCGGTTACTCCACGCAGCGCGGCTATGCCCGCACCCATCCCTTCGTCGGTGAAGTCCGCATCGGCGAGGTCGAGGTGGAACTGGACATGCCGGAACTCGGCTTTGCCGTCTCGCTCGGCCGCATCCAGGTGACGGAGTGCCAGATGATCGCCCAGTTCAAGGGCTCGGCAAAGAACCCGCCGCAGTTCACCCGCGGCTACGGCCTCGTCTTCGGCCAGAGCGAGCGCAAGGCCATGGCCATGTCGCTGGTCGACCGGGCGCTGCGCGCGGAGGAGTTCGGCGAGGATATCGTCGCCCCGGCGCAGGACGAGGAATTCGTCATCTCCCATTCCGACAACGTCCAGGCGACCGGCTTCGTCGAGCACCTGAAACTCCCGCATTACGTGGATTTCCAGGCCGAACTCGATCTCGTGCGCCGCATGCGGCGCGAATACGAGGCCGCGCAGAACACCGATCTTCCGGAGGCCGCAGAATGAGCACGGCACAACTGGCGACCTACAATTTCGCCTATCTCGACGAACAGACCAAGCGCATGATCCGCCGGGCGATCCTGAAGGCGATCGCCATTCCCGGCTACCAGGTGCCCTTCGCCTCGCGCGAAATGCCGATGCCTTACGGCTGGGGCACCGGCGGCGTGCAGGTGACGGCGGCGATCCTCGGCCCCGACGACGTCCTCAAGGTCATCGACCAGGGGGCGGACGACACGACCAACGCCGTCTCCATCCGCGCCTTCTTCCAGAAGGTCGCCAATGTGGCGGTGACGACGAAGACGCGGGAGGCGACGATCATCCAGACGCGCCACCGCATTCCGGAAGAGAAGCTGACGGCCGGCCAGACGCTGGTCTACCAGGTGCCGATCCCCGAGCCCCTGCGCTTCCTCGAGCCGCGCGAGACCGAGACGCGCAAGATGCACGCGCTGGAGGAATACGGCCTCATGCACGTAAAACTCTATGAGGACATCGCCCGCAACGGCCATATCGCCACGACCTACGCCTATCCGGTGAAGGTGGAGGGTCGCTATGTGATGGACCCGTCGCCGACGCCGAAATTCGACAATCCGAAGATGCACATGTCGGAAGCGCTCCAGCTTTTCGGCGCGGGCCGCGAAAAGCGCATCTATGCCGTGCCGCCCTTCACCGAGGTCGTCAGCCTCGATTTCGAGGACCATCCCTTCGAGATCCAGACCTTCGACAAGCCTTGCGCGCTGTGCGGCGCTGAAAATGTCTATCTCGATGAGGTGGTGCTCGACGACAAGGGTGGGCGCATGTTCGTCTGCTCGGACACCGACCATTGCGAGGAACGCTGCGCGAACGGCCATCGCGGCCATCTCGCCTATGACAAGGAGGCTGCGGAATGACCGACACGCCGCTTCTCAAAGTCCGCGACATTTCAAAGTTCTATGGCGCGCGCATCGGCTGCCAGAATGTCTCCTTCGATCTCTGGCCGGGTGAAGTCCTGGCGATCGTCGGCGAATCCGGCTCCGGCAAGACGACGCTGCTCAATTGTCTCGCCACCCGCCTGATGCCGACTTCAGGCGCCGTCGAATACCGCATGCGCGACGGCCAGATGCGCGACCTCTCGCGCATGAGCGAGGCGGAGCGCCGCTTCCTGATGCGCACGGACTGGGGTTTCGTGCACCAGAACCCGGCCGATGGCCTGCGCATGGCGGTCTCGGCCGGCGCCAATGTCGGCGAGCGGCTGATGGCCGTCGGCGAGCGCCACTACGGCAATATCCGCGAGACGGCCGGCAACTGGCTTGGCCGCGTCGAGATCAGCATCGACCGCATCGACGACCAGCCGCGCGCCTTCTCCGGCGGCATGCGCCAGCGCTTGCAAATCGCCCGCAACCTCGTCACCGCGCCGCGCCTCATCTTCATGGACGAGCCGACCGGCGGCCTCGACGTCTCGGTGCAGGCCCGCCTGCTCGATCTCCTGCGCGGCCTCGTGCAGGACCTCGGGCTCTCGGCGATCATCGTCACGCATGACCTTGCCGTGGCACGCCTCCTCTCGCACCGCATGATGGTGATGAAGGACGGCGTCGTCATCGAGCAGGGGTTGACCGATCGCGTGCTCGACGATCCGCGCGAAGCCTATACCCAGCTTCTCGTCTCCTCCATCCTTCAGGTGTGATCATGGCTACTCCCCTCGTTGTCTCCGAAGTGGCGAAGAGCTTTACCATGCATCTTCGCGACGGCATCCGGTTGCCCGTCATGTCGAATGTCGCCTTCTCGGTGAAGGCGGGCGAATGCGTCGTGCTGGGCGGCCCGTCCGGCATCGGCAAGAGTTCGCTCCTCAAGATGGTCTACGGCAACTATGCCGTCGACAGCGGCCAGATCCTCATCGAGCACGGCGGCCGCCTGCTCGACCTTGCAGGCGCCGATCCGCGCACCATCCTGTCGGTGCGCCGCGCGACGCTCGGCTATGTCAGCCAGTTCCTGCGCACCGTACCCCGTGTCGCGGCGGTCGATGTCGTCGCCGAGCCGCTGACGGCGCGCGGTGTCGAGGCTGCCGAGGCAAAGGGGATGGCGGAAGCGATGCTGGCGCGCCTCAACCTGCCGCGCGAACTCTGGCAGTTGCCGCCCGCCACCTTCTCGGGTGGCGAGCAGCAGCGCGTCAACATCGCCCGCGGCTTCATCACCGATCACCGTATCCTGCTGCTCGACGAGCCGACCGCCTCGCTCGACGCGAAGAACCGTGCGGTGGTCGTCGAAATGATCGCGGAGAAGAAGGCGGCCGGCGTCGCCCTCCTCGGCATCTTCCACGATGAGGACGTACGCGAAAAGGTCGCCGACCGCATCGTGGATGTCTCCGCCTTTTCACCGCGAAAGGCCGCCGCATGACCAAGCTTTCCGAAACGCCGCTGATCCATCCGACGGCGAAGGTCGCGGAGACGACGCTCGGCCGCTACACCGAGATCGCCGAGCGCTGCCGCATCAGCGAGGCCGAGATCGGCGACTATTCCTACATCATGGAGGATGGATCGGTCTGGTGCGCGACGATCGGCAAGTTCGCCAACATCGCCTCGTCGGTGCGCATCAATGCCACGAACCACCCGATGTGGCGCGCGACGCTGCACCACTTCACCTATAGGGCCAACGACTACTGGCCCGATGCCGAGCCCGAACCGGACTTCTTCGCCTGGCGGCGCGAACATCGCGTCACCATCGGTCACGACGTCTGGATCGGCCACGGATCGACGGTTCTGCCCGGTGTCACAATCGGCAACGGCGCCGTCATAGGCTCGGGCGCGGTCGTCACGAAGGACGTCGAGCCATATACGGTCGTCGGCGGCGTGGCGGCGAAAGTCATCCGCGAACGCTTCCCCCGAACCATTGCTGAACGCATGGAAAAACTCGCCTGGTGGGACTGGGATCATGCCCGGCTGCGCACGGCTCTGGACGACTTTCGCAAACTTGACGCAGAAGGCTTTCTCGCCCGTCACGAGGGGTAGGCGGCACCTCGCGAGGCCGGAAATCCGGGCCTGTGGACTGTTATCTTTCCGACACGAAACTGACATTGCCCCTTCATCAACAGCGTTTAGAGCCAGTCCCGAAAACGACGAGACCCCTCGGGGTCGGCCACGGAAATCAAGGGGATCCGCCATGTTCCGACTGAAGAACGTCACCCGCCGTTTTGGCGAGCGCACCGCGGTCGCCGACGTGACCTTCGACATCCCGCAGGGCCAGATGGTCGGCGTCATCGGCCGCTCCGGCGCGGGCAAGTCCACCATGCTGCGCATGATCAATCGCCTTGCCGATCCGAGCGAGGGCACGATCCATTTCAACGACGTCGAGGTGTCGTCGCTGCGCGGTGCGGCGCTGCGCAACTGGCAGCGCGACTGCGCGATGATCTTCCAGCAGTTCAACCTCGTGCCGCGCCTCGACGTGCTCACCAACGTGCTGCTCGGCCGCCTCAACCATCGTTCGACGGCCATGAGCATCCTCAATCTCTTCACCCGCGAGGAGCGCATCATGGCGATCGCCGCGCTCGAACGCCTTGGCATCGAGCAGACGGCGCTCCAGCCCGCCGGCACGCTTTCGGGCGGCCAGCAGCAGCGCGTGGCCATCGCCCGGGCGCTGATGCAGAACCCGAAGATGCTGCTTGCCGACGAGCCGATCGCCTCGCTCGACCCGCTCAACGCGAAAATCGTCATGGATGCGCTACGCGACATCAACGAGCGCGAGGGCATCACCGTCATCACCAACCTGCACACGTTGGATACGGCGCGCGCCTATTGCGAGCGCATCATCGGCATGTCCGCCGGCCGCGTCGTCTTCGACGGCCCGGCGCGCGATCTCGATGCCGAAGCCGTGCGCACGATCTACGGCACCGGTGCCGACGGCGCCGAGATTGACGAAAGCATGACCTCCACGGCGATCCGCAACCCGGCCCGCCAGGACAACATCAAGGAATCCGCCAGCCCGACACCGCTGGCACTGGCCGGCCTTTAAGCCGACCGGGATCGCAGGGCCCGCGTGAAGGGCCACAATTTCAAAGAGCCCGGCGAAGCCGGTCAAACAGGAGAAAGACCATGCTGAAGAAAGCTCTTCTCGGCGCCGTTGCGCTCATCGCGCTCGCCGGCCATGTGCAGGCCGAAGACCTCAAGGAATTCCGTGTCGGCATCATCGGCGGCGAGAACGAAGCCGACCGCCTGCGTAACTACCAGTGCCTCGGCGATCACCTGAAGGCCGAACTCGGCTTCGAGAAGGTCTCGTTCTTCCCGGCCGCCGACTATGACGGCGTCATCCAGGGCCTGCTCGGCGGCACGCTCGACTATGCCGAACTCGGCGCGTCCGGCTTTGCCAAGATCTACCTCGCCAAGGCCGACGCCGTCGAGCCGATCCTGACGACCGTCCAGACGGACGGGTCGACCGGCTACCACTCGATCATGGTCGCCCGCAAGGATTCGGGCATCACCAAGCTGGAAGACCTGAAGGGCAAGAAGCTCGGCTTTGCCGACCCGGACTCCACCTCCGGTTACCTCGTCCCGCTCGTCACCCTGCCGGAAGCCGTCGGCGGCCCGGTCAAGGAATTCTTCGGTGAGACCGGCTTCGGCGGCGGTCACGAGAACCTCGTCCTCGAAGTCATGAAGGGCACCTTCGATGCCGGCACGACCTTCGGTTCGGGCGTTGGCGAGTGGAAGGACGGCTACACGTCCGGCAACCTGCACAAGATGGTCGAGAAGGGCATTCTCGACATGAACGAACTCGTCGAACTGTGGAAGTCGCCGCTGATCCCGAACGGCCCGATCGTCGTTCGCACCTCGATGGCCGACGAGACCAAGGCGAAGTTCAAGCAGTTCATGCTGGACCTGCCGAAGAAGGACGCCGCCTGCTTCTCCGCCGTCATGGGCGGTGACTTCACGGCCTTCACGGAAGTCAATGTCGACTTCTACAAGCCGATCATCGACGCCCGCAAGGCGACGATCGGCGGTTGATCGGGACGATGCTTCCGGCGCCGGCTGGACAACCGGCTGGCGCTCTTGCTGACGTCGTCACCCCACCCTCTACGTCATCCTCGGGCTTGACCCGAGGATCCACGCGGCACCTGCGGCTCGTGGATGGTCGGCTCAAGCCCGACCATGACGGAGGAGAGGTTTGCGGGCTTTATCGACGATTAGACGAGCATACACAGAACTCTGCCGAGGCGGACAGACCATGGCCATGAACACGCTTCACGACGGCTTCAGCGAGAAGGGCGCGCTTATCGAGCAGCACTTCCAGGCGCTGACGGCGCGCCGCCGCCTTTACACCTGGCTCGGCCTTGCGATCCTGGCGGTCGCGCTTTCCGGCTCGCTCTGGTTCGCCAACGAGACGAATGCCGGCAAGTTTTTCGACCGGCTGCCGCATTTCTTCGACTTCGTCGGCGATATGGTGCCGCGTGACGGCCTGGAGGTTTTTCGCGCGCTGTTCGACCTGTCGTCGCCCTATGACGACGGCAGCTTCAAGTACAATTACCCGGAAGGCCGGCTCTACATCACCGAGAGCCTCTACGTGCCGGAATATTTCCACAAGATGCTGGAGACGCTGAACATCGCGATCTTCTCCACAGTCATCGGCATGGTCTTCGGCTTCCTGCTCTGCTTTCTTGCGGCGAAGAATCTTGTCGCCAACCGCCTGCTGCGCGGCTTCGTGCGCCGCTTCATGGAGATCCTGCGCGCCTTTCCCGAGGTCGTGCTCGCCGGCTTCTTTCTCGCCATCCTCTCGCTCGGCCCGCTGCCGGCCGTCATCGCCGTGTCGATCCACACGGTCGGCGCGCTCGGCAAGCTCTTCTTCGAAGTCGTCGAGAATGCCGACATGAAGGCGGAGGAGGGGCTTCGCGCCGTCGGCGCCAGTTGGGTGGAGCGCGTCTGGTTCGGCATCGTGCCGCAGGTGCTGCCGAATTTCATGAGCTACTTCCTGCTGCGCCTGGAGATCAACGTGCGCGCCTCGACCATCATCGGCGCGGTCGGCGGCGGCGGCATCGGCGAACTGCTGCGCCTGTCCATCGGCCAGGGGCACCAGGCCAAGACGCTCGCCATCGTGCTCCTGCTGCTCATCACCATCATCGCCGTCGACCAGTTTTCCGCCTGGCTGCGCCGAAAACTCGTCGGTGACCAGGCCTTCCGGCTGGCCCAATAGGAGAGCGCCATGACGACCCTCAATCCCGCCCGGATGGATGAGATCGCGGCACGCCATCCGGCCGTCTTCCACCGCTCGTTCTGGCAGCGCTTCCGTGTTGCCATCATCGCCGGCGGCTTCGTGCTCTATGCGCTCTATTGCTGGTGGTTCTTCGCCATCGGCCATGTGCTCGGCACGGCCAACTGGAACATCGCCGGCACCTATCTCGCTGACTGGGTCTCCTACGAGGTGCGCCCGGAGGTGACGATCGACCCCGATGGCGCAATGACGCTGGCCTATCCGCGTTTCTCGCCGCTCGGACCGAATGCCGAGCCCGACTGGGTCGAGATCGAGCGCGGCACCATGACCCGCACCACGCCCGCCGCGGAGGCTGCCGCCGATACCGCCAGGAAGCCAGCCTCGATGGGTTTCATGGGATCGGGCGGCACGGTCGGCGGTGCGGCCGCCGCCGCCGATGCCGTCGCGACCGCCACGACGCGCGAGGAAGAGGTGGTCAAGCGCGCGAAAATCACGCTCAATTCCTCGACGAGCGTCGAGGTCGTGCCGGACCGGGTGACCGTGCGGCATGCCGGCGAGACGCTGCTCGTCGATCTTGACGGCGCCGATATGACGGTCGAGGGCGTGCTTCCCGCCTGGGCGACGCAGAAGACGCCCGGTGAGAAGATCACGCTGTCCTTCGGCATGGCCGGCTGGGGCGAGATCGAGGCCGACGACGTCTCGGTCCGCAGGCGCTTCTTCGGCTGGGCGAATTTTTTGTTCGACACCAATTCGCCCTTCCACGGCAAGTCCATGCCGGAGGTCTTCTCGCTGGTGACGTCGGGCGAACGCATCGACCCGAAGCAGTCGAACCTGTCGCTCGCCTGGGATAACATCCTCTACAATGCGGAATGGCAGCATCTCGACGTCTGGACGAAGCTGCTCCAGACCATCGTCATGGCCTTCGTCGGCACGCTGTTCGCCATGCTGCTCGCCTTTCCGCTCGCTTTCCTCGCCGCGCGCAACATCACGCGCAGCTGGATCTCCAACCAGGTGACCAAGCGCCTCTTCGATTTCCTGCGCTCGGTCGACATGCTCATCTGGGCGCTGTTCTTCACCCGCGCCTTCGGCCCCGGACCGCTCGCCGGCATGTCGGCGATCTTCTTCACGGATACGGGTACGCTCGGCAAACTCTATTCCGAGGCGCTGGAGAATATCGACGACAAGCAGCGCGAGGGAGTAAAGTCGGTCGGTGCGGCGCCGGTCGCGGTGCAGCGCTTCGGCGTGCTGCCGCAGGTCATGCCGCTCTTTGCCTCCCAGGCGCTTTACTTCTGGGAATCGAACACCCGTTCTGCCACGATCATCGGCGCGGTCGGCGCCGGCGGCATCGGCCTGAAACTCTGGGAAGCGATGCGCACGAATTCGGACTGGGAGAACGTCGCCTACATGGTGCTGCTGATCCTCATCGTCGTCTTCGTCTTCGACGGCATCTCGAATGCGCTGCGCTCGCGCCTGATGGGCAGGCCGGCGCATTGAGCGGCGAAAGACCCGGCGTGGCGGCATGATGTCGCCACACGAATCCTTTCAGGTTCCGACGCCGCCGGCCCGGCGGCGTCGATCGGTTTTCATAGGAATGAGCCATTGCGTTACGCCCTCTATTTCACCCCGCCCGCAAGCGACCCGCTGACCCTTGCCGCCCAGCGCTGGCTGGGGCGCAATGCGTTCACGGGTGCGGCGCTGGAGCGGCCGGTTGCGGGCGGGTTCGATGCGGCGGCGCTCGCCGGCCTGACGGCCGATCCGCGCCGCTACGGTTTCCACGCCACGCTGAAGGCGCCCTTTTCGCTTGCCGAGGGCCGCAGTGAGGCGGAGCTCCTGGCGGAAATCGGCCGTTTCGTCTCCGAGATCGAGCCTTTCGAGATCCCGCGGGCCGTCATCGGCCGCCTCGGCTCGTTCTTCGCGCTGGTGCCCGGGGATGACTGCGCGCCGCTGCAGGCCTTCGCCGGCGAAGTGGTGCGCCGCTTCGAGCGCTTTCGCGCACCGCTCGCCTCCGCCGACATCGCCCGCCGCAAGCCGGATGAACTCACTGCCGAAGAGCGCCAGAACCTCGTGCAGTGGGGCTATCCCTACGTCTTCGACGAATTCCGCTTCCATATGACGCTGACGGGCCGCGTTCCGGCGGAGCGGCAGGGGGCGGTCGAGGCGGCGCTTCTCGCCCATTTCGCCGATTTCCATGACCGCCCGCTTCTGATCGACGGCCTCGCGCTCTTTCGCGAGCCTTCGCGCGGCGCCGATTTCACCGTCCATTCGCTTTTCCCGCTCGCAGCGGCAGCCAACAGAAAGACCGCCTGACATGACCCGCGAAACCGTTCTTTCCAACGCCCGTATCGTGCTCGAGGACCGGATCCTCGACGGCACGCTGGTACTCCGCGACGGCCTCGTCGCGGACATTTCCGAGGGTTCTTCCGCCGCCGGGGAGGACATGGAGGGCGACTTCCTCCTGCCCGGCCTCGTCGAACTGCACACCGACCATCTCGAAGCCCATTATTCGCCGCGCCCCGGCGTGCGCTGGGGCCTGACGGCGGCCATCCAGGCGCATGACGCCCAGGTCGTCACCTCGGGCATCACCACCGTGTTCGACTGCCTGCGCATGGGCTCGGATTCGGACGGCGGCTTCGAGCAGGGCGAGATGCGCGCCATGGCCGACGCCATTGCCGAGGCCCAGGACGAGGACCGGCTGCGCGCCGACCACCTCATTCACCTGCGCTGCGAGGTCTCGACCGAAAACGTGCTCGACCACTATGCGGAGTTCGAGGACGACCCGCTGGTCCGCCTCGTCTCGCTGATGGACCATGCGCCCGGCCAGCGCCAGTTCCAGACGCTGGACCAGTACATCCTCTACTACAAGAAGAAGCGCGGCCTGACGGACGACGAGTTCGCGGCCTTCTGCCAGCGCCAGCAGGATCTTTCGGCGCGCTATGCCAAGCCGCATCGCGATGCCATCGCCGCTTCCTGCGCCGCCCGCGACATCTCGGTCGCCAGCCATGATGACGCGACGCTCGACCATGTCGAGGAGGCGATCGGCTACGGCATACGCCTTGCCGAATTCCCCACCAGCTTCGATGCCGCGAAGGCCTCGCACGGCGCCGGCATGAGCGTGCTGATGGGCGCACCGAACATCGTGCGTGGCAAGTCGCATTCCGGCAACATCGCCGCGCGGGACCTTGCCACGATGGGTGTGCTCGACGTGCTCTCCTCCGACTACGTGCCTTTCAGCCTGATGCACGCCCCGTTCATCCTTGCCGACGAGGTCGAGGGCATCGACCTGCCGCGCGCCATCGCCATGGTGTCCGCCACGCCGGCCCGCACCGTCGGCCTTGATGACCGCGGCACCATCGCCATCGGCCTGCGGGCCGACCTCGCGCGCGTGCGCCGGCCCTCCGGCGTGCCGGTGGTGCGCTCTGTCTGGCGGCAGGGCCGCCGGGTCGCATGAGGGCGGAGGAGGAAATCGCGCAGGCCCAGTCGCTGCCGGTCGACGCCGGCACGATGGTCGTCGTCGTCGGCCCCAGCGGCGCCGGCAAGGACAGCGTCATGTCCTATGCCGCGCGGCATTTTGCCGATGAGCCGCGCCTTGGCTTCGTGCGCCGCGTCATCACCCGCCCGCCGGATGCCGGCGGCGAGGCGCACGAGGCGATCGACGCGGCAGGCTTCCACGCACGGGCGGTGGCCGGAGATTTTGCGGTCTCCTGGGATGCGCACGGCCTTTCCTACGGCATTCCGCGCGAAACCTTCGACCAGCTTGCCGGCGGCATGACGCTGGTCGCCAATGGCAGCCGGTCGGCGCTGCCTGCCTTTGCGGAGGCCTATGGGCGGCTGAAGGTCGTGCTGATCACCGCGCGCGCGGACATTCTGGCCGCGCGTCTTGCGGCTCGCGGTCGGGAAAGCGGGGAGGCCATCGCCCGCCGGCTCGACCGCGCCGTGCCCGAGATCGTCGTGGCCGCCGATACGGTCGTCATCGACAACAGCGGCGCGCTGGAGGAGGCGGGCGATGCCCTCGTGCGCCTGCTTTCCTCCGCCCTCGGGCCAGACAGCTAGCAGGCTGCTGCAAAACGGCTGACAGGGTTGGGTTTTCTGTTGGGCTGGCAGGTTTTTGTCCGCGGGTTTTGTTTTTGGAGTTGGTTTGCCGCGCCCTGTCCATTGTTGATCGCGTCTGGCCCCTATTGTGTTTGTG